>Ga0099822_1004787_pt1 | contig 17654 bp, 8 predicted proteins | sample CowpeawhiteBW_FD_76839 | JGI IMG/M metagenome (GOLD analysis project Ga0099822, IMG submission 76839) | Root nodule microbial communities of legume samples collected from California USA - Cow pea white BW | ecosystem: Host-associated > Plants > Roots > Nodule | place: USA: California | collected...
AAAAAAAAAAAAAAAAAAAAAATAAAAAAATTATTTACATTTAAATTAATATAAATATAAAATTATTATCTTTTTTCTTTTTTTTTTTTTTTTTTCTTTTCTTATATTTAGAATTGTTAGGTTGAAAGGACTTACAGAATAAACAGCACAGAGCAATCTGATATCAAATTTTATAGACCAAACCGAAGGGTGACCCCTTTCCATGAACAAAGCCACTGCAGCACCTTCAATGGTGCCCATTAAGCATATCCATGCAGAAAGAGAGAGTGCAGCAGGGTAGGTTTTCAGGGTAATAGCCTACAAAAAGAGATGAACTTGTATCAGTTTTTGAACACACCAACATAGTTTTTTTCTTCTTCTTTAGCTTTATTCATCATTTTCACCTGCAAGATCATGAAAGAAGCCCAGCAAAAACATCCAATAGTGATCATTATGAAGCCCATGATTGTATGTTGAGTGCTTGTCCCATTATTCTGGCTTTGATCATTGCCTCCGTGTGTCCCAAAAAGCAGTGGCCCTTTAATCAGTGTCATGATCATGGCACCCGAAACAGTTGCTACAGTTCCGGCAACCTTTGCTTGGCTTCGTATACTTCTTATATTTACTTGCTCAAGCCTGATCAGAGGAAGCAAAATTTCTTAACCTTAATTATGTTTTTTGTATATGTACATGTAACAGATACAGAATAAATTATATGTTATGTGTTATACCTAAGAATCCAAGCGAAGATAAAGGTGATAGCAGGAAGCATATTGGTCATGGTAACAGCAAAGGTTGCTGTTGTGTACTTCATCCCCAAAAAGTACAGATTCTGGTCAATAACTGGCCTGACACATACAAAATCAGCACCAGAAAAGTCAAGTTACCATTATTTGTTTCATTAAAAGAAGAACTGTGAAGGAAAAAAAAAAATATATATATATATATATATATACTCACTCTATCAAGCTCAGCACCAAAATCTTGATGAAAATAGACAGTGTCATCTTTTGCCTTGCTTTCCTGCTAAAACGATGCAGTGTTAGCTCAATTATTCACACACAAAAAGAGAAAAAAAAAGGAGGAAGAAAGGTTTATATAAATATATATATATATATACTCACTTCTCAAAAAACCATGCCAAAGGAGCCATGACAAGAAAAGCAACTGCATGGCGATAAACGACAAACACATAATTGCTCATCCCTTTGTTGAGTGCATCTTTTGATATAACATCCATGACTGCGTATCCAAACTGGATTAATACCACTGCTGCGAATGGCTTTGCCTTTTCAAACCAATTTTGCTTCTGCTGGTTTTCCATGCTGTCTTGCTATACCTCCTACAACAACCTTAATACCTACTAATCTCACAAGAATGAAATGAAACAACGTAAGAGGCTCATATATTTATATGGATATATATATATATATGTACAAAAATCACTTCACCCTTTTGCCCTCCCAATTGAAAAAGGACACGTCACTTTACAATTTCATTAAGAGGGTCCACTGGGCATACACAATAACGCCGTTATTTCACACAATAGACGGAGTTCAAACGTAATTAATTCCACGGAGAATGAGGTTTTGACGATTTTTTTTTTTATAAAGTTGACATATTTTCTATAAATAGGATTAAAGTATATTAATTTTTTTTAATAAAAAAGGTAATAAAAATAATATTTTATCTTATTTAATAGTTTGTCAGATTTTGTTAATATATCATTCTCCTTAAGCTTAAATAGTCATTTAATTTAATTTTTTTAATTTAGTACTATTTTAGGATATTTGTTTAATTTGATCCTAAATTTTGAAAATGTCTTTTAATTAAGTTTTTTTATTTAATACCGTTGAAATTAATAACATAATAGTATATACGTGTCGATTACACAGTGATGTAATTTTGTATTTATTGTACGGACTATGGTTTAATTAAAATCCTTTTAGATTTTGGAATCGAAGGAATTGGGATTAATTGAAAGGAAGGAGAATCTGGGTAACAACCAACTTGATATTATTTCGCCATTCTTGAGAGCACTTGGGTTTTTCCCCAAGTTCAAGAGTCATAATGCACAAGGTTCGCCACAAAAACCCCAAACCTTGTCATCATGAGATTCTCGAAAGCGTGCAGCTACCTTTTTTCTTATATATGTTTACTGAGAAACCACCATTTTCGAATATATATATCCCTCATCACATAATTATACTACGTTACTGGTTACATATATTTATGAATCACAAAAAACTTTAATACATGTTCCTTAATTCCACTCTCTAACCCCAGAGAAATAAAGAAAAGAAAAAGAGAGCTGATTAGTGAAAAATAACACAATAGTCCTACAAAATTTGAAATTAATTTTTCTTTTTTTCGCACCGAATTTTTTCAATTAATTTCATATATTTTTACCTATTTCTTCTATTTAACGGAAAATCTGTGGTTATTTTGGATTATTTACCTTTCAAATAATTTAATACTTTCTGAGTTTTAAAGTAGCCTTAATTGTTCATGATTCTATATTACAATTCCTTTTTCTTCAGTGGTTTACGTCATCGACTTTTGAATTATACGTGTAAATATAATATTTGTATAAAGAACATTTTTATGTGTCTTGTTTCTCTAACAGGAATAGAAATCATAAGTCTACCAAAAAAAATTAACAATTGAAAAACATATTATTTTTATTAAATGACAAAAAGTGGGGTCAGTTAGATGATTTCTAATTGAAAAATTGTGTTTGTTTACGAATATATATTGTACTAAGCGATAGATTATATATTTACGCTACTTCCAAAACAAAACACATATACTTAATCACTCAATATATTAATATTTTAATATATATTATTATATTAATTAAATAGGTTATAAGATGAGTGTATTTTGCTTTAAGTGGTGGCTAACCTATATGATCTCTTGTTACGAATTCATGATCATTACTCTCTGGATTGCCCTTCAGTAACAAATTTAGACCTTCATTTCAGAACATCTTAGGACTGTTTTTCCACATCCCATAGGAGGACACAAAACTAATAAAGGAAAAAAATTGTTACATTATCGTATAACAAAGATGTTTTTTGGGACTATGATATCATGTTGTGTTTGGTTTATAGAGAGAGTTGGTGTGAAGGGATGGTAGAAGCACTTAAGTCCACTAGGTAATTGGTGGCCAGAGTTGTTTGTTTTTGTGCTTTCATTATGTGTAGGCACTAGCATAATTAACCTCCTGCATGGGACTCCATTCACTACTCTGTTAATTAATTTTGATTATATATATATAAGTGGATTTGTGACCCCACTAACTGTTGAGAAACAATGACTTTGTCTACCCGTTTTGAAGCAATGGTGGGTTAGTGTGCCTGTAAATGGAGTCTCACTCAATGCGGGTCCGGTACCAACAGTAATCACCACCGCCATCACCATACTCTACAACACCATAAACAATGCTCGCAAGTAGTGCTCCGTCTCAACCACCGTGACTATATGGATATTGTTCCTGCTTAGACAATATTAAATTATTACGAGACTTAAACTTTATTTTATCATAATCTTTAGATTCTTTGAATGGATACTCCATGATTTTGTTCGTTAAGTTTTTGTTACCAGTTGTTTTGTACAAGCTTTGGAACGAGAGATGGTGTACCTACAGAAAGAATTCCGACAATTAAGTCAACAAAAAAACTTTCAAAGTCAAAACTCATATTAGGGTGCTAATGAATTACATACCTCTAATTACCTAGGTCCACCTTTATTTATAGAGAATTAATTGTCCTTGTAGCATACTATCAGTTAATTGTGGGCCCAAGTTTTGGGCTTTGACTAAGCCTGATTGGGTTTGACCATACTTAATTGGGCCTGTGTTACAGGCCCAGTTTCTTTTGGACATGCTTCATTAAGTTTTGTTCTGTTTTTTGCCTAAGTTAAAGAAGGTTCGCCAACATACCAACATATTACATTTCTTTGTCCGCTTACTTACCCACTGGTGTATTTAGGCCGGATATTCATATCTTCTCTCCTTTTTGGATGATGCTTTCGGATGGTTGACTGGTTTTGTCGCTATATAGGCAACCTTAAGTACATATGGAATATATAGTTAGCATTCTGCCCTTCTATTTATCTGAGAAGTACCCCATTTTCTTGGTCTTGTGGGTCCATATTTCTATATGTTGCTATGTATCCAGTTGTGTTGTTATTTACGAGTCTTTGATTAACACCCTATTCGGCTCTTATAGTACAAATGTTTAAATTTTTAAGCTAAAAATTGAATTTAAGTTTTTAAAATTAGTGTGTTTTATCAGCGGATTAAACAGGTTTAAGCGCTAGAGTGTAAAAGAAGTTCATTCACAAATACATTAGGTTTTCAATTTTATGTTTTTAGCACTAACACAAAAATAGTTTACCGCATTACTGAATTTATGTCTAACATGCAAGTAACAAACATAAAAATATATATGATGACATTTTTTTTAATTAAATGGTCAATATTTACATCTGCCATGTAAGTGTCAGATGTAAAAAAGAGTTTTTACATCTGATGTTGATAAGTCAAACGTAAATTTACGTCTAACATGTACACAACAGACGTAAATTTACATCTTACCTGTAATCGCTAAATGTAAAAAACAAATTACATCACTTATAGGTCATGTGTAAATGTGTTTAAAAATAACTGAGAGTGCCCATTTCTCCTCACTTTCTCCCTTGCACGAAACTCCCTGCCATTTGCGGTGATCATTTTGTGCGAGTAGGGCTTCCATTGGTGACCAAAAGCTGCATTTTTTGCTATTCTTGTGTGCGGTTCATAGGGAAACATATTTTCCTCTTATAATTTTTCTACATTGAAGTTAGTTTCTCATCTATCTTACTATATTGTTGGCGTGAGTGACTATTTTTGGGATAATTCAGTCGTAGCTATGAATGAATGTTCTCCTTATTTGTTTTGAATGTGAGTTTTATGATTTTTGGTTTGTATTAGATGTTTGATTAATTTTATATTTATTATATGTTTTATGTTTATATAATTTGAGATTAATTAGATGAAGAAGAAGAAGATAATGATGAAAAAGAAAAAGAAGAAAGAGAAGGAGAAAAACAAGAAGAATAAGGAGAAAAATGAACCACGTTGTTGAATAATTCTGAACCCCTTAATTACATTTACTGACCATTAATAACATAAAAAGTTAATTCAAGTTGATACGTATAATTTTTTTTTTCAAAGAAAAAGTTTGTGGTTAGTTATGACTGTATATTTAACCAATTTAATTAATTAATTTGGTTAACATCGACAACATATGGTTGATTTCATTCATAAACTGATTTTTATTTGTAAGAAGGTGAAGTCTCATTAAATGCACATGTTCTAACCATGGTACACAAGTTAATTCAATTTGGTAGGTAAATATATAGTTCATTTAAAACTTGGCTAATTGTGACCGCTCATGCCCTTAATTTAGTTATATTTAATTAATTTAAGGTTTAATTAAATTTTATTTCTCTCATAAATAAATTTGATTATTTTCAATTGAATCTCAATTAAATTTCGATACTCAATATTTTCATTAATCGAGATATGTTACTGTTATTTTAAATCCTTATTACTTACCTTATTACTTACATATCTTTATGAATTCCTCATGAATTCAAGTATTTTTAGTTTTGTCCATATTAAAAATTTCATTATATCGAATGTCCAATTTTTTAATTGATTTTATGTCGCTAATTAGAATAATATAACTGTTTGATTTTGAAATCTAAAATGTAACAACCGCAAACTTATAATTAATAAAAACGAAATTTAAAAACTATGTTGTTTTAGTATTTAATTTACGAAATGATTTTTTTTTCTATAAAGATGATTAAATTTCTTAAGTTCATTTTTTTTTCATTGTCTAAGTTTATGGTATTCTACTTGAAAGTATAAAAATTAAATAGTTACATCACTGTAATTAACAATAGAAACATTATTGAAAATTATTAAAAAAATATAAAGATTTTGAATTCTCAATAAATAAAATTTTTTCACACAAATTTAATTGAACATATTTAAATTTATAGAAAGCTTAAAATTTACCTAAATATTTTTTACTTTTCACATGAAAATACGTAAGTAATGAAAATGCAGAATAATCATTACATCACTTTAATCGGTTACAACATCAAACAAAAAAAAATTGTTAAATGTGACATCCTATTTCTGATAGAGTAATATACTAAAATTAATCACATCATTATAATATAAAAGAGCACATGACATGAAGCATACATATACTAACTATTACAGTTATTCATAATATACTTGAATGAAAGTTTAGGCATACCACGATGTCATAAAACATAACACAAGAGTACTATTATTTTGCAAAAGGATTGCTTAGGGAGTAAGGAATTTAAAATTTAACACAAGAGTTCTTCAAAAGGGCTCAACTGTGAGCCACAACCCAAACCATGGGGACCACTCTACACAGCAGCATCTCCACCACCCGGAGTACCTCCAGGGGTTTCCACATCTGCTCACACCAATAAATTGGTGATCATTGCAAAAAGGAGAAACCAAGCAAAGAAAGATACACCAAAGAAAGGGTAAGCTAGAGCAAAAATTGTTTTAATCATGTTATAGAGCAAATAAATAGTCAGATCATATTATGCACAAACAAAGCAGTAGGCACCCAAATCATGTGAAAGCAAACGATTTCAAGACTCTATGACTCAATATCCGGATCATACTCTTGATATAGAATTCTAAAGGAAGTATGGGCCTGTGTTGGCTTCTAAACTCTGCAGAGTCTAGACGTAAGGGGTTATTACCCAACCACACACAAGGTTAATCCTCTAATGTCTTGGACCCAATATGTCTCAAGACTAGGACCTCCTGCCACTCTCACCACATAAATCATTCTGCTCTATGTGAGCGTGAACGATTATTAGAGTTCAAGATACCTTCCTTTATCTAGACATCTCCTATATCAAGGTATACACTAACCACCATCACCAAGAGTTTCCCTTGAAACTCTTTTACCAAAAATTTTCACATGCCATCTCAAGTCTCATGCCAATCCACCACCAACCAAACAAGTCATGTTTTCCATTTCATAGTCAACATAACAAGATTTCATTTAATCTCATACTTTATAAATGCATACCAAGACATACATATATCACAAAATAGTATTCATCCCAAATAAATGAGTGCCAACATTTAAGTACCTACAATTCCATACAATCAAGCACAACACACAATCATAATTCTTACACCAAAATTCCTAAGAAAATTTATTATCACACAATCAAAATCACTACAGTAATGCGTGACACATTTCTCAAGCTACAGACATCTAATCGATGATCCAACTGGTCAAACCATAAAATAGCATGCTATGAACCAAATGTCAAAATTTGAGCTCAATCCAATGGTTAATGAGTCGGGAAAGTCAATTTTACTAAAACTGCACATATCAGAAAAATACACAGTCGCCCAACGAGCCAAGGAACTCGTCCAGCGACTGTGCGACGCACCAGAATACGAGAAATGATGTCAAACATCACAGTTTCATGAACATTTGAACCCCTAACTCAGAAATATACCAAAACTAACGTTTTCCAATCATTTAAGCATAAAACAGAAACGGAAACAAGCCACATATTTCAAAAACGCGAAAAAGAACCTAGCTTCCTTTACCTTTTTAGACGCTAGCAAACACAACAAGTTTGCAACTAAAGAGCACCATAGTTCCAAGAACTAGAGCAGTGAGCTGAAACATGAAAACCAGGACAAAACAGATGTAGGAGGTTAAACCCTAACCAAACCAACGTACCCAAACGGTAAAAACGTGAAGAAAGGACCAAGGAGCTTCAAAGTTCGACTTACTTGGAGGTAGAATGAATTTTTACTAACTCGAAAAAGGAAGGTTTCATGTGCCCTAGCAGAGCTCCTGCTTCAGTAGAGAGAGGGAAGAGAGAAGGGTTTCTGAAAAAAGAGACAAAGTGAGAGTGAGAGGGACTAGACAGAGTATTGGGGGTCCCCTTCATGGCCTGGCCTTGGGCCTACGAAAAGGCCAGGCCCAAACACATATAAGTTGAAAAAAAATGGGGTTTACATTAAAACTATTAATAAAAATTGAATTAAAAGTACATAAATTATGAACTTAAAATTTAATTAAACCTGTAATTAATCAATATGCTAATTTTATTAGATATCTCCCCCCTCTAATAGAAATGATGGCTATATTCGTGTTTGGTAAATTGTGACTAATGTATGTGGTTATATATGTTGACTGATTGGTTGATTCATTTATGGCTTAAAAATTAACTACATATGGACATGATTATTAGCTCTCATAGGTTACCCAAAAATTTTACGCTTTAAGAAATTAAATTATAAAGAAAACTCTTTTTTTCAATTAAGTTTAAAATTGAGTTTGATAAAACCTTCTCACTAAATTGTCTTAATATAATATAAAATTTAAGATGTTATATTTAAAAAAAATAGATCATTAAATAAGAAAAGTATTTTTCGATTTTAAAAGTAATTTTTTTTACCAACAACTAAATGAAAAACTTATTAAAATATGATTTTTAAAAATGATGTCACAAAAAATTCAAATTTGGGGTGTTGAAAACATGACACCATTTCTAGAAAATATAAGATGGTTTTCATTTTTTCGAATAAGAATTCTTTTAGAGTAATGGAAATATTACAAATGATCTCAGTGATACGTTTGGATGTAAAAAGTAGAAAATAATTTATTCTGATAGGTAGTTTTAGATATTTTACGATAAAATATACTATTTAGACAAATAATTTAAATAGAAACACTTACAAGGGTATTTTGATCGGCTAAAAGCATAAAGGTTTGAAAATTGTATTATTTTCTCCATTTTCATATATATATATATATATATATATATCCAAATTAAAAATTTAAATGGTTAAATATATTTTTGGTCCGTTAACCACTAATGCAAAAATAGATTTATTAGATCGGTTCTTGAACGACCAATCTAATATGCACCAATGTAATATATTGAAGTGATATTAGATCAGTTCTAGAATATTAGTTGTTTATAACGTTTCACACATTTCTGTTTCCGTAACGTTCCATTTAAATATTAACCTTAAATAAATGCAGTGTCACACAAAATAATATAAGAAGTAAGTCCTAGAGTATAAACACTACTCCTTACCATGTTCCAGAAGAAATCAGGAAATAAATAAGGCACATCACGATGTCAATCACAAAGTGAAGTAAAGGGGTCAACAGTAATTCAAAATAAAACCTAGAGAGAAGACACTACATGGGTCATAGCCCTAGAGAAAAGCCCGAATAAACGGAATCCAACCCAAGCGGGTTATGCAACGGAGTCACCATTTCTCTGTTGACCACGAGTATTTCTCGCATCTGCTCACATCAATAAATTGATGATCATCACAAAGAGAGAAAAACCACACAAACAATACATACAACAAACAAAAGGGTCAGCTAGAGCAGAAAATGGTTTATCATACAATTATATACAATTTCACAGTTCAAGAGGCATAAGTCAACCAATCATGTTATGACTCGCACACAATACACTAAGACTCAAACACGACTCATCCGGATACATATAATTAGTCAAATTCAGCGGATGCTTGCACTTGTGGTGGACTTCCCTACTCTACCAAGCTGCTCTACCGAGCTAATTGTTACAATGTCACATCCCTACACACAAGGTTAGCCCTTAATGAGTTTCAGGCCTCCTGCTACTCTCACCACTAGAGTTAGTACGCTCTATGTGAGACTAACTGACTCTTTAGAGTGTTAGGATGCAACTTTACCTTGAATCTTTACTAAATTATATAGATGGGGCACCACCATGAATTCCCACTAACAGGGGTCATGGAATTACGCCCTAACCAATGAGACACCACCACGAAACCATCGTGGAATTACGTCCTAACCACATACAAATCATGTTCCAACAACCCATTATGTATTATCACGCATACCAAACTCATGCCAACATTTACCACCAATTCTTCATTCATAATTCATACTAAGATCATGCCAACCTTATCATTTCCAGTCCATATATCACTTAACACATGCATACTTAACCCATTCATGCTTTAACAGGGAAATAAAACCATAAAGTGAATCACCAATCAAAGACATGAGAAAGAACAGGCACCAGACAAACACTCGCGTTAGTCTCGCTCAAGCCAGAAACCCTCGCTCAAGCGACAGGCCCTCGCTTAGGTGAGACTGCCAACAGTGAGGGTTGCTGATTACGCGATTTCTCGCTTAAGCGAGCCCTCCTCGCCTGAGCGAGGCCACCCCTCGCCCAAAGGTGAGGTTCCTCGTTTGGGCTGAAACTACAGCGACGTGCCAAGGTCCCCATGCGTTCTCGCTTAGGCGAGCCCCTCTCGCCTGAGCGAGACGTTACCTCGCTAAAATGAGAGCTCGAGTGTGAACCTGACATGTTTCTGCAAGTCTCGCTTAGGCGAGAGCATCAGTTTCTCGTCACTGTTTCCCTGCAACAGCCACGCATACGGATCCAAACCAACATACCAAGTCATTTCATGCATTCACAATATCACACCAGCCATAGAATAGTAAAATAATAGCAGGAAAAACAGGAAATCGAAATACACGAGTAAGCCCTAGCTTCCCTTACCTGGAAAGTGTGAGCAAAAGACTTCAACACCAACTACGGAGCACAATAGCTCAAGGAACAGACTTAGAAGCTGGAGAAATAGTGGAACAGTAAAGGAACAGGATTACTATGGAACCCTAAATGGAAATACAAAATTATGCTTTAGGGAGGATAGGTACGAACTTGAGAATCACTTACATGGAGTGGAAAAATGAGACTGAGCTTGAGCAACCTTGGCCAAGATCGGAGTTAAACCCTAGCAGAGAGTTCGCAGCTGCTCTAGGAGGGAGTAAGAGAAACTATTTTCTGAAAAGTGAATGGAATGAGGGTGTTAAGGCAGATTAGGGTCTTTTTGGCTCCCAATGGGCCAGCCCTAGGTCCAACTGATTTGGGGCAGCCCCTTTTAAAATAAGGGCATATAAAATAAGTGAGCCTTATAACTTCAATATTAAATGATAAAAGCATTTGAACATTAAATATACTTAATAAAATTTAGTTAAAAGGATTAAATCCACGCATTTCGACTAAATTGGTCCAAAATTTTGAAAAAGAACTAATTCCAATTTTTAATAAAGTTATGGAACAAAGGCATATTTAACCCAAATTAAAAATATTATAATCTTGAATTGATTTATCTAAGTATTTTAATTTGTAAAATAATAATATTTATTTAATACTGAATTTTTGAACCAAGCACAAAGAGGCCCAAATTAATACAACACTGTTTGCCTCACTCAGTATGCCAATATCTTTAGTTGTGTCACTATTTTGGTGGAGACATTATGTGGGTTGCAACCCATCATTTTTCACCACTTAACCTTTTCAAATTTAACATTTTTTGACCTTCTGAACATTTTATATATCTTTAAAAATTAATGTTAGTTTACCTAATATGATAACCCCATTTGTTAGTTTCCAATAATAGTGAAGGGATTAGAGTAAGAAGGTAAGTGATATGCTATCTTATACTTTAATTAGTGAACTTTTAACTTTTCTTAATATTGGTCTTAAAAATTACTTAATTTTAAAAATGCATTATGATGATGGGAAAGGTATAGCCATTGCTCACAAAGGAATTGGGGTGAATAAAACAAAGGCTGACTCAAAATATCTTTATAAAGTTTCTTTTCTAAAAGTTGTTAAGCACAACAGAACAGAAATTATAACCCAAAGCACCACAATAATATAAAGCTTAAAGAAACATTAGTATCGACATCAACACTTACGTGTACTCAATTAACTTACAGGAGAAAAAGAAAAGTGAAAACGTCTCTTGGTCTTGTTTCATGTGTTAAACCAAGTGTAAAGTTAATTTCTGTTCTCAAATAATTTTGAGCTGTTTCGATAACTTTTTATAGGTGTTTCTGTAAAAAGAAAATAATAAAACTACTTTTTACGAATTAAAACTAATTTAGAAATGGTTTAATTCCTAAAAGTTTATAGTACTCTTTTAATTAAATTATATGAAATTTGATTTTTTTTCTGTAAAATAAAGGTTAACTATGCGTATTTTAACATCTCAGCTAAGTTGACAAATTTAAAATACATTTATCACATAAAAAGTTATTAAAAAGAACAAATTTGATTCTAATTTAAGGAAAATTATTTTATTTCTTTCCTTTTATTTACATTAATTACAATTTACAACTTATTTAAATAACTTATCTATAAAGACTTGTAAGAAAAAAATTAAAAATTGTATAAATTAACTTGTCAAAATTATTTTATGAAAACTTCTTTAAATCTTCTTTAAATTTAATTTTTAATCTGTATAATTTGATTTTGGATATTGAAAAATTTATTTTCTTCATTAATATTATTTTTTCAATAAGTATGTGTAGAGAAGTGTATTCAACCATATTATTAGGACATAGAACAATAGAGTAATAGACAATATAAAAAACTTACAGTAGATAAGACAAAACAAGTTGATCCTTCAACTTTCTTATAATTGGATTTTTCATTGAATATCAAGTGATTGTTATACAATTATCTTAAAATCAGAGAACTCAAGTTAGCTAAACTAGCATTAAACTAATTTGTTAAGAATCTTTTAGGGTTTGTTAACTATGTTTAATTAGTTTAATTCTTCTCTTACCGCTCCATTTGCCAGTAGGGATCCGTACTCACAAATAATCTTTATTACTTTTCAGTAGGGACCTTATTTGCCTCTGGGTCGATGCTACTTTGCCTTCCACCTCGGTTAGCCACTAGCTCGTGATGTCCTTTATCGCTAAGCACCTTTGTTTATGCTTGAACATTGCTCATTTTCCTTAATTATCATGCGTACCGTAAGTACTTAGGATGGAGTGTACTCGGTCTCATTCGCTGACACATATCAGGTGTTTCAAGGGCTTCACCACGCCATTTCACTACAAGAAATTCGTCAATTATCTACTGATATTTACATACGGATTATAATCCATAGGTAATTTGTGATTTACATACTGATTTACCTACCGATAGTCTTCAGTAGGTAATTTTTTACTTTCATACGGATTTTTCCGTATGTATCAGTCTATTATTTTCGTGTCCTAGATTTGTAGGTGTTGTCTGTATGTAAATTTAGCGTCCCTCGGCGCAAAATTGTTTTGAAGGATTTTATCCATATGTAATCATATCCATATCAGCATGTAAATATTTCATCCTCTTACCTACTGATATTATCTATTGATCAGCATAAATAAAATTTTAAAAAACAAAATAATATTAAAACAAGTTTTTTCTAAGTACACAAAAAACACTTCTTTAGTAAACTCTCATGAAGACTCTCTGCAATCAGATTTCCCCAATATTTTCATGTGCCCTAGGGTGAAAATGGCGTGCCCATTGAGCTGAAAATCACGTGACCCTTGAGTTGAAAATCGTGTGGCCTGAGGTGGAGATTTGTTGTTCCCGTTCTTGCGTAGGTTGAAGTCACGACTCGATAAGAAGTCTTCACCGTTGAACACCGCAGCTTGCTAGCGCAACTCTAACTAGTGTGGTCGGAGTCCAACATTTCTCGAGTGCTCTCAAAGATTTTTTGTTTACCTTGAAGTTGTCACTGAAATTGGAACTCAATCGAACTCAATCGAAGAATAGGACCATAGCTCATCTATCGCTACTGAACCTTGGTGAGAAAGGTGATTGATTATTGTGTTTTAAATTATATTTCTTGTGTTGAACATTTATCTTTGATTTGTTGAAAGGAACCGCATGCCCTAGCCTGAAGTCGTGGTTGAAATTGGATTTCAATCAAAGACAAAGTTGAGTTCTTCATCGCAAGTGAAATCCGGTGAGAATAATGATCAGTTATTGCATTTTAAAGTTGGTTCCAAGTGTTAAACATTTCTCTTTGCTTCATTTAATTGAAATTATGCTGAGAAGTGGATGTAGAAGGATGAAGGACATTGTGTTGATCATTGTATTGTAGAGGTATGTTAATTAATTCTTAATCTCATGTATATTACTGTGATTGTGTTTATATTAAATAAAATCTTAGTTCTCCCAATTGCAATTTGTTTCTGTAGGTTGCTTCCCTAGGATTGAAAATCCCCAACTGTGAACACTCAATTCGGTTGCGACACCAACGTTAAAAACCCAATCTTTCTCCCAAAACCAACACAGTAGCTCCAAGCTTGAGGCACTTGTGCAAGAGGTAGATATTTTTAATGCTTTCCTGCAAATTTTTTAAAGCATTTTGTTTAATCTATTCTTGCATTGGTTTGTGTGTTTTAATTAGAAGTAATAGAATGTGTAATGCAGAAAATATGATTCAAACACTGTAGAAAATAAAAGATGCAGTAGTTTCTTTTATGCATCCCAGTTCTTCTTTCAAGGCATTTTTAGAAATGGTGAAAAGTCTTAGCTTGCCATGGGAGAATGTGGAAATGGATGCAATTCACTGGTTTCAACTTATTCTTTGTGACTCGTTTAAATATACTAAGTATAGCAATTCTAAGGCTGTTGTGGACCCCCGTGTGGTAGAACTAGAGTTAAGGGGTTGATGAACTAACATATGTGGTGAGAGAGATGGTTAGATTGATAGAAACAACCACCACTCCTATATTTAAGGTTGATATTGATGGCCACATAATGCAAAGTTTTAAGAATTGACAAGACTTGTTATTGAGGAGGCTATGGGGAAGTCCTTGGTTCATGATCTTGTGTTTAAGGAGTCTAAAATGGGTTAAACATGTATTATGTATATGTAAGATTAAAAATGTGTTTAAGGAGTCTATTAGCGTGCATGACCACGCTATTCATTTAGTACGACATATTTAATATACTGATATATCATTAATTTCTTACTTTATAATTTGTTCTATTTGTAGACAAAAACGCTTGGTCGTGAAGTTCATGTTGATGAAATCTTTCAACAAACGCACATACGAAAGAGTACCGACGATTTCGTTGACGAAAGATCTAGATGGACACATGTTAGTTTTTTCCAAGTTTATTAAAAGGTTACACATAAATTATTTCTTTAATATTTTAATACATACATGTTTTATTTTAACAGGAAGATTTTCAAAGTAGATTTTCTGCAGCATTATCAGAGATCGGTTCTGTCAGTGTCTCACAATGCACCCCCTAGACCTTTTTGAGGAGGAGAGATTGAGGAACATGTGTTGGTTAGAGGCAATAGGTGGAAGGTACAAGGGACGAGTATATGGAGTTGGACAAGTGGACTCTCGAGATGATTTGGTTCAGAGTTACTTAAAACAAACACAAGCATGTTCTAGTCAGCAAGTTCCTTTGGAATAGATTAATGAACTTCGACAACGACTAGCAACTACCGAGGATCGAATGTTAGAGCAAATTCGTGAAATGAGTACTCAATTTCAAAACCAGATGCAAACCCAATTTCAAACCTTCCAAAATTTACTTGGTACACTCATGCAGTATCTCCCACCTCCAGTAACGGTTGCTGCACAAAATATTCTTCAACCACCAAACACTCAGCAACAACAAAATCAAGAGTAGGAGGAAAATCCACAAGTGCAACAAGATGATGAAGGCCAAGTTAATCCACTTCATCCTTATACTGATTATTAGTCTTAGGGAAATTATGTTATATTAGGAACCCTTATATTAGTATGCTTGGATGTTTCTGTAAGGTTTGGATTATGATAGTTTTAATTTAGATAAAACATTGTGTTTTTGAAATTTGGAAAACATTAGGCCATATTAGGAATATTGTATGTGTGTTATTTCTGGGTTATTTATTCCTCTTGTGTGTTATTTGTTACTCCTAAATATAAGTACTATAATTTCTCTACACATAATGTGTTGATACAATATTATTTTGAACTGTATCAAAAAAAAATCAGGATAAATCGTACTACAGACAAACCAAAACGACTATTTTTAAAAAAAGGGTAATTACCTACGGATATATCGGTAGGTAATTACACACGGAATTACCTGTCGATATATCCGTAGGTAATTACTTACGGATCTAAAATTCCTTAGGTAAACCTTAGTTACGCCCATATTACTTACGAATTTTCAGTTGTAGGTAATCCATAGGTAAATCTACTTTACCTACGAATTTTGAACATTATCTACGGATTTATATGGTAGGTAATACCATTTTTTCTTGTAGTGTTTGCACCATGTTTACTAAGCTGGAGTATATTCAGCCTCCTAGATTGGTGTCTACTCAGTAGTTCAAAGTAACTTTTTCCTTACCATGTACATTATATATACAAAATTGATATAAATTAAATAATTAATATAAATATTTAAACCTTATAAAAATAATTAATTATATAAATTAATATAGATCATATAAGTAATAGTATCAAATCAAAATTAATTCGTAACATAAACATTTTTTTCTTTATAATTTTCTTTATAATCATATTATTAGTATTGAAAATTACTTGACTTTTCTGAGTGTTACTATATATTAGAAAATCTAACCAACTATATTTAGTATGTTATAAAATAAAGGTAATAAGAGAGAGAAAATGAGAGGAAGAATAGAGAATAAGAGAGTATGGAGTAACTTCTGTTTGTATGTGTGTCTTATTACTGATAGGACAAGTCCTATTTATAGATACAACATGGTAACCCAGAAAAGATATAAAATCAAATAGTAAATACAAAATATTACATAAAGAGTAATGAATTATATGAGTATCAGATTATCAATCATATGAGTAATTGTTATGAATCAATGGACGACCATTAATTCATAACACTCCCCCTTGGGTGTCCATTAATGAAAGAATGTGTCTCGTTAAAACCTTACTAGAAAAAACCCTTTGGGATAAAAACCTAGTGAAGGAAAAAGAGTACATCATTCTATATAATATTGTTCTTTGCATCTTCTATTTCTCCCCATCATGTAAACTTACATCATCAAGATGACGGAGTCCAATCTTGTGAACCAATTGCTCAAAAGTTCTCCTTGACAAAGACTTTGTAAATAAATTTGCTAGATTTTCACATGAGCGAATCTTTTGGATCTCTACATCACCATTTATTTGAAGATCATGAGTGAAAAATAATTTTGTAAGAATATGTTTTGTTCTGTCTCCTTTAATATATCCTTCTTTCAATTGAGCAATGCATGCACTATTGTCTTCATATGTCGTTGTTGGTTTCATTTTTCCCAAGGATAAACCACAAGTTTGTTGCACATGTTGAATTATAGACCTTAGCCAAACGCATTCACGACTTGTCTTATGTAATGCTAAAATTTCTGCATGATTTGGCGATGTTGCTGTTATTGTTTGTTTCACAGATCGCCATAAAATTGATGTGCCACCACATGTGAACAAATATCCTGTTTGTGATCGACCATTATGAGGATATGATAAATAACCTGCATCTGCATAACCCATTTGATCTATTTTTGAATCATTTGGGTAAAATAAGCCCATATTCATAATGCCCTTAACATAACAGAGTATTTGTTTTACTCCATTCCTATGTCTTCTTGTAGGTGAAGAACTATATCTTGCTAACAAATTTACAGCAAATGCTATATCAGGTCGAGTATAATTAGCAAGATACATTAGTGCTCCTATAGCACTAAGATATGGTACTTCAGG
>Ga0099822_1004789_pt1 | contig 17652 bp, 9 predicted proteins | sample CowpeawhiteBW_FD_76839 | JGI IMG/M metagenome (GOLD analysis project Ga0099822, IMG submission 76839) | Root nodule microbial communities of legume samples collected from California USA - Cow pea white BW | ecosystem: Host-associated > Plants > Roots > Nodule | place: USA: California | collected...
CAAAAAATAAAAAAAAAAATCAAAAAAACGAGAAGTTGACACGTGGCACCTACTTAACGGTGTTAGTCTCTACTAAAGAAAAGGACCTAATTGATACTAATTTACAAAAATGAGAACCTAATTGAGATTTTGTTACAAAAACAAGGACCAACAAAATATTTTAACCTATATTTATTTATGACTTACATCTACATGTGCTGATCTCTGATCCACCCACACTATGAGAACTTTTCGAACATGATATCAATAATACTAATCAGCCACACTAACAAATCAATCAAATATCAATTATTTACATAAAATTATGAATCCAATAATAAAATATCAACAATAATGCAAACATAAAATTGTATTTAACTTTGATTTGCCATAAAGTGAAATGAAAATTTAAATGAAGTGAAAAGTGTAACTACCTATTTAAGAGCACAAACGTAGATGCTAAAAATTAAAATACATGTACTGGTGGTATACATCATATGTATATATATTATTTAATTTTCTTACAAATAGTTGAGTAAATCTGAATTGAGGGAATGATACCAGTAGTTCTAGAGTGGTTAAGTGCGGCAATCCTTGATCACATATCAGCACACTCCTTTCCTATATAACCAATGATAGCAGAACCTATAATTTAAAAATGTGAACCAAATTTACTACAAGAAGCAACAAAGACCAAAAGTAAGAAACAAACCTGAAAAATAAAATTCCAATAAACAATAAAAATTAAAATAAAAAGTCAAGATACCGGAAGCAACTAATCAATAGTTTGTGAATAAAGAATATACAACTTTCAAGATAAAAAGTTAGATACCGGAATTGCCTCTCTACTCATAGAAAAAACAACAATCAAATGGAAACAACAATTAAAATAATAATTTTCACTAAATCCAGGGAAAGAATTTCCCTTTTTCAGTGGCAAAGACAAACTGCTATATAGAAAAGACTAATAATAGTTACTCAAACATTGAATATTTGAAACTGTAAGCAAAATACAAATGGGGAAATTTGAACTTCAAGCCTAGATGCAAATGCATTGTTCAATTAATATAGGTTACACATATAATTAATTATTCATACGATAGTTTCAAGTTAAGAATAAAATTTAATTATAATATAAAGATTAAAATAAACTTTCAATTGACCACTAAACTAATCAAGCCGTCACATATCATAAAGCACTTAACAATTTCACACTTTTAGTTTGCTATTAAACACTGTTAAAGACTAATTGAGTTTCGAAATATAATTTGGTATTTTTTTTTAATACAAAAGTAATAGAAATCTAAATAGAAAAAAAAAACATAATTCATAATGTTTTTGGATTATCATAAAAGTTTACCAAATTTTTTATATAATATTTCAATATTAAGCCAAAAAGTGGTTAATTACAAAAGGAATATTGCAATGGAGTTACGATAAAATACAAACCACAACGAAAAAAATAACACAACTAATTTGAACTACAAGACATAAAAGATGATATAGAAAACAATAAAAGCATAACAGAGGTTGCTTATTTTGAATTGAGATTTTTTTTCTTACAACTAAAAATGGAAGAGGTAGCGAGAGGAAGATAAATAGGTTTATATTGAAGACTGAAAAATGTTTTTCGACGTTACAAAGGATCCTTCAATAGTCATATAACCGAAACCAAAATCATTATGATTTTTTCAACTTACCATCAAAACTTAGTTTCCAGTCAGGCGCACACAGAGGCAGGGGCAGAGGATATGAAGCTAATACTTACAAAGATGATAAGTTAACAATTCTTTCATGTATTAAAAATTTAATCTGATATTAAACATCAACCAAGCCTATGCAATTATTCAAGGTTTTCTAACACCTTCTTTTTTGGGAAGAAACCCTCATGTCTTTTCCTGACAAAACCCCCAAATTTATCTGGGAAAGAAAACCTAAACCTTCCTTGATTCAAACTTCTTAGTAATCTATTGAACAATAAAATCAATGATTCAAAATTCCTAAAATAACAAAACAGATAAAATAGAAAGGATGAAACGATTGTGAGAATGGTTACCTCGTGAGCGTAACGACACGGGGAGGGACTAGTAACAGTGAGGGAAGAGTCACAGCAAGGGACAAATCACGGTGAGGGGCAAGTCATTATGAGAAGCGAGTTTGAAATTGTGAGGAGACCGTCGCAAAAAATTGTGAGGATGATGTGCCTAGATTACAAGCAATGAGAAAAGGTGCTGAGATGGTTGGTAGGGATTCATTTGGTGTAAACATTTACTTTCAGTAAAATTTTGGGGGGAAGGAGAAAATTTTTTAGGGAAATAAAAGTAAAAATAAAAGATAAAATAAATAAGTAATTAAATAATATAGTAACTGATTTAATGATTGATTTTTTGTGATTAAAACTTCGGTCACTATTTCGGTTACTGATAGTAACTGAAATTTTCGGTTACTGATTTCGGTCACTATTTAACATATTTCTAGTAGTGACGCTTACTTGACCCACACTGTCAGGAAGACTTTCGATACTAGGGTCATATTGCACTCGTCTAAGCCGGTTTTAACCATTGGCTCTGATACCACTTGTTATGTCTATAAGGAGGGGGTATCACTAGGCAGATACAACACCAATGAGACTTGAGCCCAACCATATAAGGCACTGACACCACTCTCAACCTCAAAACCTTAAGGCAATGTGTTTATGAGTCTTTATTCTTATATAGTGTTCTACTTTCTAGTTAATATGGGACTTAGACTCACACTTGGATTCCTAACAATCATAATATAAAAGAAAATATGTATTCTTACTTATAGATAATCAACATCAAACATGCATATTTTATATAGTAATAATGTGATAGAGAATTCACTTTTAATTAAATTATAATAAAAATAATTTAATATATAAAACTATATTTTGTACTGTCACATAAAAACTTCTTCTGCAATCTTATAAAATAAAGTTTTTAATACTTACATTTAGTTTAGTTAAGAAAAGCAACAATACCAAGATGAGCGACATCCATATTTTTATAAACACAAAAGTGTGTTTCTATGTTTTTATCTCTATTTTTTAGGATGCTTTTATGTAAGACAAGTACGACCCAAATGGTCTTTACCACCGTAGTGATAAATTATATTTTCATATTATTTGTCATTATTTTCATCTTCTTCTTTTCTCATTTTCATATTATTGTTCCACTTTTGATGACAAAAATTCTCTTTGAAATTTTCTTTATGATCACAAAAATATGGATAAGATGTTGTTGCATTCACTTATGGGAATGAAGCATAACCAATTTAGTTTCATGGATGTTGCTCCGTTCACTTCTAGGAATGAAGCATAACCAGTTTGGTCTCATGATTTTTCATCAAAAACTCATTGTTTTGTTTAGCCATAAGAAGGCATAAATAATTTGAGAATATTTGTGAAATAATTTTTTTCACGATATTGTTGTTGTAAGAACAAATTATTGCTCAGATACTTTATTTCTTTCTTCCATTTTTTTAGAGCATCATAAAAACTGATCGCATCTAGATGTATTTCAGTCTCTAGTACTAAAAAATATAAGTAATTTTTTCTTATAATATCAAAAGTCATAAATTCAAATTTTGTAAGGTTTGACTTTTTTTCTTTTTAAAACTAGCTCATAAAATATTGATGATAATCAAATTTTATTTATGAAACTATAAAATTAGTATAACAATAATTAAAATAATCAACATCATAATATAAATAATAATAAGACAGATAAAACTTAATAAAGTCAAATAATTTTTTATCCAAAAAATAAGAATATAAGACAAAATTGTCAATAAGGAAAGGGTTAGAAAGAGCTTGGATTGAGGTACGAAGAGCATTGTCCTTAAAGAGAAAGCAAAAACATCTCCACTAACTCAGTTGGATAGCGTTCGTGCTGATAACGTGTTATAAAATAAAGGAGAGAAAGAGAATAGAGAGTAGAGACTGATTTTTTGTGTGTAATTATCAATAAGAGAAGTCCCTATTTATAGATACACAAGGCAACCCAAGGGATACAACTCAATGGTTACAACACTAATGATAACATCAATAGCAATCAATCATAGGTAACTGCTAGCAACTCAATGGACATCTAGTATCAACTTAAATGCACTCAACATACTTCCACTACTAAAAGTTTTCATATTACATATGAATTTTATTGCAAATTTGTTAAAAAAATTTGCAAGAAAACATTTTCTGCTATTTTTTCTAAGAATTTTAATTGACAGGTAATTCTTTCGTGAGTAATTATTTCCTACAAAATTATAAATCTCGTAAGTATTTCCTACAAAATTTGTTGCGAAAAGTGTTTTATACAAAATATTTTGCAAAATAATTGGCAGCAATTTGCTGCAAAATTTTTTTCATAACAAAATTTCTAAGTATTTCCTACAAAAACAATTTCAAAACAAAATTGGCAGGAAATATGAGTTTTTTTATTAGTGTTCTTAGATAAATATTATATTATAAGTAATAAATAATAAGTAATATATAATAATATATTGTTTGTAAGAATGACATTGTCTTGTGAAAAGGTTTTTGGGAAGATGAGATGTTTTGACACCTATAAACAATGTAGAAGATGTTTCATATTTTGTAGATATTAATTGAAACAAATATTGTAATGATGAAAACGTGTGTTGGAAGATGAAAATATTTCTTGAGCAATGTAAATCGTCATATTATCTTGGAATATGAAAAAGATTTTATAACATGTCAAAGTTAACTTAAATTTATTATAATGGGTCCCTATATTTGTTATTTTTGTTTAATTTAGTCCCAATTTTTGTTAACATGAATCAATTTGGTCCCTCTCCAAATTGAAACCAAATTTAATTTTTATGTTTCTTGTGACTTTGTGTTTCTAGTCTCTTCACCCCCTAGGTCTTTAAGACTAGGGGCACTATACCACTAGGACCCGATAAGGCCTAGAGCACCTAGATAACCAAACTTTTCTTGCAAATACACATGAAACAAAGGACGAGATAATAGTGACCGAGCATGCTAAGAAATATTTAAGATTATCACCCTTCATGAAACCTGTAAGACCCAGGAAAATTAATTAATTAAATAATTAATTAATTAATAAATGTGAGAGGAAAGCGTCTTTATGGCATTAATTGTTGTTTAATGTGACGTGGAAAAGTGCTAGCTCATGTGGTTGAGAGTACTTTGATTATGTGAGAGGACTTGGGTTCGAGTCCTATGTATGCCAATTATGTGTTGTTGTTTTATGATTTATTTTAATAATATGTAAGAGTGTGGAATTTGAAATGTAAACTTGTGATGATTGTTTATGTCACCAAATGTGATTTGGCATAGTGGTTATGCCTTAGCCTTATGAGTGGAAAGTCATTGGTTCAAACCTGGATGAGCAAAGAATAATTTTTTTTGGGTGTTTGAGAGGTTTCATATTGTTATTGGAGTTGTATGAAATTGCTATATGTGTGAATATTTTTTTGTTGAACTCAATCTGAGTTAGTGATTTGGGTGTTTGAAATTGTGGCTTGAAAGTTCTACCAAATGTATGGTTGGGAGGGGCTTACGCATTGTTCACGTGATTATGGTCTTAAACTGGTTTTTGAAACTATATTGGGTCTCCACTGGTATAAGGGGTATACCGTGAAATCAGAAATTTGTGTGTCGTGTGCTGTGAATTGTAATTTGGTTGTTTGAGAGTGTGGAGTGTGTGTAAAGACATGTTGTGTATCCTTAAGATTAGAGTGAGGGTTTTGGGAATTTCATGGTTAAAATTGGACAAATGCTGTGTATTGGCAGTTTCACCGGGTGCAAATATGTACACTAATTTGTGAATGATTGATTTGGGATGCTTGGTATAGTACCTAGAGGGTTTTGGAGGATGGTGTGTGTTGTTTTCGCGATGGAACAGTGGCGAAACTCTGTGATTTTCGCCCAAGCGACCCCTTCTCGCCTAGGCGAGAGTTGCAGGGGTCCCTTTTGCATTCAGAGTTGAGCATTTCGCTCAGACAACCAAGGTGGAGTTTGGGCGACACACAGTCTCACTTAGGCGAGATTGGTTCGCCTAAGCGAGATCACGAGGAAGACTTCTATCATTTTGAGCGCGAAATCTCGCTCAGGCGAAAGGTTTTGAGTTCTGAGCGATGGACACTCTCGCTTAGGCGAGAGTGGCTCGCCTAAGCGAATTCTCGAAGTGTATTCATGTTGGTTTTGTCGAATACTCGTCTAAGCGCGGTTGTTTGTTGTTTGGGTGAAAGTGTGACTCGCCCAGGCGAGAGGATCTCGCCTAAGCGAGATGACGTGTTGATGTTGAGAAATTCTAGGTTGGTGTGTGCTTATGCGTGATGATTTGGTTGTTTATTCCTAAGTATAGGTTGTGTATGCATGTGGTGTGGTGTTTGGGCTTGAAGGACTAAGTCCAATAGGGGTCTGAGATGTGCTCGGTGGTTGGACACATTATGGGCATGGAACTGGTTGAGTTCCCGTCGGCTACTAATGGGCGAGGAGTCCTTAGTATGGTGATTGCATGTGTCGGGCGCACGATGGGCAAGAAACTGTGAGGTTCCCGTCGGCTACTATTGGGCGAGGAGTCCATAGTATGGTGATTGTGTGCGTGCCAGGGTCCAAGTATGAGACTTGGATGTATATACTACAGGCGAGGAGTCTTTAGGGCAGGACTATGAGCGGGATAGGCTCATAGGGTTGGACCACGAATGAGTTAGTTTCGTGGGAGCACAGGGAAGTCCCAAGGCCTAGTTCATGCATATGACTCAGGACGGACTATAAGGTCATGGTTTGGGTGATTTGGAAATTATGAAGTTAATTATGTTATTTTGGGTTGGGAAATATATTTATATTCATGTTTTATTTATATATTGTGCATAACTCACCCTTTCTGTGTGTGTGTGGCGATGATCGGATAACTTGTTATCTGAGAGCAGATGATGTGACAGGTGGGCCAGGAGATGCTTAGACTCGGAGCGAGTGCTAACATGGGATATTTTGTAGATACATATGTATACATTTACTATTTTGTTTTTGAGAATATTATGTAAACCCGGCAGGAGCCATTGACTTTTATTCCAGTTTATGAATCATGGACTCCTGGTCTTATGACTTTATGTATGAAAGTTTTAAATTTCCCGCATTTTTGAGAAATAGTTTTTATTAAATGCGGTACTTGTTGGATTTTAAATTTTTATTTATTTATTATCAGTAATATTCTTTAGGGATGTTACAAAACCTCGAGCCTTAAGGACTAAATGTACTTGTGGTCAAGGACGATAGACAACCTCAACCATCCATGCTGACAACAATAGTGAATATGATAATGGATAGCTAATGGAGAATGGTAGATTAAGGTGATTCACCATAGAAAAGGAAATCCTAAAACAAAACATACCTTCAAATTATAAGCCCCCTAGGAATAAAAGTCCATCTTACTATAAATAAGCACCATTTACGGGATATGACATCTATCTAACTATTACTACATTTATTGTCTATGACATATTATTAACCTGAGCTTTGGAGTGACTTTGCAGACTTTCCGACCAAAAACTCTACAGGATAAAGTCAGACAAGATATCTTATACATGGACCAACAAAAACATCCTAACTAGGACATTGGGAATTGTGGACACACAAAAATTATGAATATATCTTGACTTTCATAAATAAACTTATATAAGACACATTTATCCAATAACAAAATTTATTACTTTTAATCACACAAATTTCATCTAAAAAATATAAATTATATATACACACACAAAACCCTACCGTAATGTTAGTATAGTATTTAATATATTTAATATATTATTATACAAAATGGGTTAATTCTTCCTTTAATTAGAATGGGACAAAGTTATTCGATTTTAAATGAAAAAAAATCAATTAGCTCCATCAACATAAGTTACGTATTTTCTTTCTAACTAAATTTAATGGTTTAAAACTTTAAATATAAAATTTTGCATTATTAATTAATCAAATTCGTATAGTTTTTGTAAATATATGGTTTATAGTTAAGAAATGAGTGCACACTTTTTCTTTTTTGAAATTTGGCTAACTTCTAAATTATATAAAGCTAAAAAATATTCTGAAAATGGATACAATGATAAAAAAACTTATAAAAAAACTCAGCACTAAAAAAGGGTTTTAGTTTTTCTCAACCTTATATGGCCACCCACCACTAACGTACCAGTTCACAACCTTACTCTCGCAAACCCTCAAAACCCTAATTAACCCCTTATTCTCCTCCCTTCTTCTTCCCCACCGCCGCAACCATGGCGGAGCTCAAACTCTCCGAGAGCCGCGATCTCACCCGTATCGAGCGAGTGGGCGCGCACTCCCACATTCGCGGTCTCGGCCTCGACTCCTCCCTAGAGCCGCGCGCCGTCTCCGAGGGCATGGTTGGTCAGACCGCCGCGCGAAAAGCCGCCGGCGTCATCCTACGCATGATTAAAGACGGAAAGATTGCCGGCCGCGCGGTTCTACTCGCCGGGCAGCCCGGCACCGGTAAGACCGCCATCGCCATGGGCATGGCTAAGTCCCTAGGCCTCGAAACCCCCTTCGCCATGATCGCAGCCAGTGAAATATTCTCCCTCGAGATGTCCAAGACCGAGGCGCTCACCCAGGCCTTCCGTAAGGCCATCGGCGTGCGCATCAAGGAGGAGACCGAGGTTATCGAGGGCGAGGTTGTGGAGGTCCATATCGACCGCCCCGCGGTGGCCGGCGCAGCCTCCAAGACCGGGAAACTGACGCTGAAAACCACCGAAATGGAGACCGTTTACGACCTCGGCGCGAAGATGATTGAGGCGCTGGGGAAGGAGAAGGTGAGCAGTGGCGATGTTATTGCGATAGATAAGGCTACCGGGAAGATTACCAAGCTCGGGAGGTCTTTTTCTCGGTCAAGGGACTTCGACGCTATGGGGCCGCAGGTGAAGTTCGTGCAGTGCCCTGATGGGGAGTTGCAGAAGAGGAAGGAGGTCGTGCATTGCGTCACTCTTCATGAGATTGATGTTATCAATAGCAGGTTGCTCATCTTCCCTTTTTTCTTTTTCCTGGTTTTTCAGAACTTCTTGTTTTGGTTAATAGTTGTAGTTAGGGCTGGTTATGTTCGAGACTCCATTTGTTAAACTTTGTTCATGAACTAAATGACCTGAACTTGAGTTTAAAATCGAGTTACTTGATTAAATGAGCTAAATTTGAGTTTTGTGTATTCATATATACGAATAAGAGTTGTTCACCAGCTTGAATCGAGTCAAGCGATATGGAAAATAGGTCTCATATTAAATTAGAGGTGAGCTACGTGCCGAACGAATTCTTATCAAGTTGGGTTAAACTTGACTTGACTCATTTTCAACCTTGTTAAATTAATGGTTTTATTTCTTGATGTGAAAAATTAAGGGCATGTGTGTGGCTACAATTGCAGTCGCACCCAAAAACCCAATTCTTATCACGTTGGGTTCAACTTGATTCACTCATTTTCAACCCCAGTGAATATTTTATTTCTTAATGTTGTGAAAAATTAAAAGGTAAATGTGGCTACAACTGCTTTTGCAATCGGGTTTTGGGTGGCCAAGAATGCTCCCTTCTGCCAAAGAAATGGTGATATGGAGACTATGTTTTGAAATCCCTGCCAAGGTTTTAGAAAACAGTCAGTAAGATTTCAGTTGCAATATCAAGGAATGCAACCCATCTGTGCCTAAGTTGTGTCTGGTTTTGTCACAATTTTTTGACGTTGTAGGATATTGCAGTCAACATTACCCCATGTAGTCGTGGAGAGCCCAGAGATCTTAGCTTAGGGTTCAAAAATTTGGGTTGCTGTCTGTTTTTAAATCCTTGGTCATAGTTTGAGTAATCAATTGTAATCTAGGCAGTGGCTACATCATGGGGCCGTGGAATTCTTCAAACTAGTTTCTGTTGTTAATCCTAACATGTGTTTTAAAAAGTATTGCTATGTGCCTTTAATCTTAAGTTGGCAGTTTACGTCCATGTATTTTGTGTGTTTTTCATGTTTTTGATTCCCAATTTAATATGATCCTTGAGCTTGATTGGAATGTTCTGTAAAATAATATGAGGATTATATTGGTGATTCTGATTTCTGGTGTGTAAGTAGAGTTGGAATTTTAAATGTCAAGGGGGAAATGGATATTTTTGTGCAGGGATCATTATATCTTTGTTGAAGCAAATGCATGATTCTCTTTAATTGGTTTTTTGAATTTTATGTTTGGAAAGTTGGTAGTGAAAGCTTTGTTATCTCCTTTTATCCCCAAGTTTTAATACATTCGAAACAGATGTGGAGTTTCTAACTAGGTTTTGTTTGGGGATCATTTATGGTCCTTGTTGAAGCAAGTACACTAGTCTCTGTGTCAAGTTTATTAAGACCTATTAAGTGAAATTGGTAGTGAAAGCTTTGAGTACATGCATGTTGTGTGCTTTTCAATGATTATATCCGTACAAATAGAAGCTTTTGGTTAAGTTTTCCAATTTATCTGTATGAATTATTAGCTGTTTACCTCTGTCGTTGAAGGATATATAGTTGCTAATTAGGCTTCTAAATTGCCTCAGTGGTTAACATTTTAGTTCTTCATATCATGTAATTCGGTTATGTTAATTTCAGAACACAGGGATTTCTGGCACTCTTCACTGGTGATACAGGTGAGATTCGTGCAGAAGTCAGAGAGCAAATTGACACCAAAGTGGCAGAGTGGAGAGAAGAAGGAAAGGCAGAGATTGTTCCTGGTGTTCTTTTCATTGACGAGGTGCACATGCTTGACATCGAGTGTTTTTCATTCCTGAATCGGGCTCTAGAGAATGAGATGGCTCCCATATTAGTTGTTGCTACCAACAGAGGCATCACAACTATTCGAGGCACGAATTACAAATCCCCTCATGGGATTCCCATTGATCTGCTGGATCGACTACTCATCATCTCTACTCAACCTTACACAGAGGATGAAATTCACAAGATTCTAGAAATCAGATGCCAAGAGGAAGAAGTAGAAATGACTGAAAGTGCAAAGCATTTGTTAACCAAAATAGGTGTAGAAACATCCTTGAGATATGCTATTCATCTAATCACAGCAGCTGCATTGGCATGCCAAAAGCGAAAGGGAAAGGCAGTGGACTTGGAAGATATAAATCGGGTTTACAATCTGTTTTTGGATGTGAAAAGATCAACTCAGTACCTAATGGAGTATCAAAGTCAGTACATGTTCAGTGATACAGTAGAAGCTGATGAAGATGAAACCAATGCCATGGTCTCTTAGATATACAAACATCAGCTAGAGAGTTTGTAAGTACCTGGTTAGTCTTTGTACAAGTTGCAGCAATTTGTTCTATCTGGTTGGTCATTGCACTTCAATTGTGTTTGATATAGTTCACCAGAAGTTTTCAGTGGTTGAACACGAGAAGCTGTACCGAATTTCTGTTACTAATGAGCATTTCATCCTTATATTGTATCATTCATGAACAGTCAGGAATTTATTAGACGTGGTTTACTCTAAGCTGTCAAAATGTCGCAGATGGAAAAATTATATCTGTTTTCTCGGGTATATTTTGTGCCGTTGTCTTATTAAATTAGAATTGAAGTTTTATTTTGGTGTTGATGAAGATAAAGTTGTAATTATAATTTTAAATAGTTTTTTAAGGAATTACATGCCTATGATGGAAAGGCTCTTATTTTTATAACCTGTTTACACTTAATCTGAATTATAAGAACTGCGTGTTTCAATCTCGTTTTACAAGTTAATGGAAATATCATGTGTCTGACTATGGAGCAAACAAAACGTAGTTTAGTTTATGGTTATAACTTTTGAAAGGGGCTTGTGTTATTCCTTTTCTAAAATTTTTGCATGTACAATTTGTGTTTTGAGGGATGAATTTATTTACAATTTAAATTGGTGTGGTAAACATGCTATAGATGCTATATAAGACACTCTTTCCGAGACCAAAACAAAATAAGTTATTACTCTAAAGACCAATACTTGGGAAAAAGCTTCATTCGACAAAATCCTAGTTTAGTTTAATACCACAATAGTTTAGCAAACCAAATACACTGTACTCTTACGATTCAGGCACAGGATGGAGTGATAAACAACTAGAAGCATCTGAAATGTTGAAGTAAAAGCAAAGTGATGGACGAAGTATGTTTTTTTTCTCAATTTGTTTTAACCCTTTATTTGATTGAAAGCAAAGTTACGTTACATCAACAGTGGATTTTTGAAGCGTTTGATTCATAACTGTAATGATTATTTTCTGAATAAAATTACAGTGTTAATGTTAGTGGTAGGTATTATTTGTACACTAACTAGCTTTAGGCCACTTATATTTTTTAATATATTTTTGGCAAAATGCATATACCGCAATCTTTCTGATCTAAGCCATAAAGATTAACTTTTATATTGAACTGATGCTGTTGTCTTCCTTTTGCAGTAACACAATTTAAAATTCTAAATATCATAGTGGTGGCTTTGGGAGATTTGTGTTAATACCAGTTCTTTACATATATGTATTATAAATCTCAGTTTTAAGGATATTTTTTTAAATTGCTTATCAGAATTTGTGTTAATATCAGCTTTTTATTTAGGAACAACTTGTTATTTTTGCAATCTTCGTAAAAGGATGGCAAAGTGATACAAAGGATTATATTTTTCAATAATATATGTAACTAAATGATGGAGGATATCATTTTAAAAAAATAAAGTGCCATGACCACTAAGTTGTGGGGTATGTGGTAGAATTTATTAATGGAGATACACAAAAAGTGAGTGATGGTAAATATTTTAACTTGAAGGTTTTTAAAAATATTATATTTCAAATAAAAGTTTTTTTTGTCGTTGCTGTTTGACCATAGCCAACACTTGTAATGCCCAAGAGCAAAAGAAATCACCCATTGAATTAGGCTTTTATAATCAATCATTTGTTTGTTATACAATGATTTTAAGAAATCTATGTCTCTAAATTTACCTTTACCACAAACGTATTAATGTACCAGAAATAACATCCTGGAATATACCCAATTACATTTTTTTACAAAATTTGCTTATCAATAGAAAATTTATTATATATTATATTAATTTTTTATCTCCTCATATTATTTATTATATACAATAGTTAAAAAAAAGGAACACAAAAACTCATCAAGTGCATGCCTCATCACATGCAAGACAACTCTAATCCACATTCTCAAGCTAGGACCACAAGTTACAAGAAGAGAACAAGAAAACATCTTTCCACTATTTTCTTGTTTTTTGTTTTTAAAACACTTATTTAATTTCTATTTCTGAAAACTATTTTTAGTTAATACACATTACTCGCAGTCAATTCCCTGTCTCACGTATGAAGAGAACGATAAAACAGTTAGCTTTAAAAAAACATTCCTTTTTATTTTTTAAAAATTGATGAGAAAATAATTATTAAATAAAATATATTTTAGAAAACAGTTTCAAAATAAACAAAGTCAAAGCCTTAAATAATAAACTCTAAAATATAGCAACTCTAAAATTGAACATAGTGGATGGAGTCATCAAGTTAAATTGAGTTTTAGAAAACAAAGAATAAAATAATTAATTTTATTTTAATTTGAAGTAAAAAATAATTAACCTAACTAAATTGTGTAGTTGGCATCAACAAACCTCACACTCTCAAAGTGCTCGTATATAATATTAATAATTTAAAGCATTATTATATTATAAAAATAAAATAAAATAAGAAAAAAAAAACAAAGAAAAACAAAAGGCTCTTTTGCCATCGCTTTTACTTTTCTCTCGCTTCCATCGTTTTGCAAGTTAGCGTCTCCTCCGTCTTGCACCAGCTTCCGCCACCACCGTCGCCGTCGCCGTCGCCGTCTACCTCCGCCACATCCATGCCAACGCCGTACGCTTCTTCTGCCAGGGGCCTCTCATCCTCCGATCCGATCCTCGACCGCCTCGCCTCCTCCGATGGCGCGGTGAAATTCAGAGCCATCCGCGAGGTGAAGAACCACATAATTGGAAACCGAACAAAGAAGCTCTCCTACATCAAGCTCGGCGCCGTCCCCGCAGTTGCCGCCGCGCTCGCGGACTCCGACCCCAACCTCATTGTCCAGTCTGCCGCCGCGCTCGGAAGCTTCGCCTGCGGCGTAGATGCCGGCGTCCGTGCCGTCCTGGACGCCGGAGCTTTTCCGCGCTTGATCGGACTCCTCTCCGCTCCCGACGAGAAGGTTTATTCAAATATTCAACCGTTTGCAACCGCTTTTTTATACTTTTTTAATGTTTGTTTTGTCGGAAAATTCATTCATGCTGTGGTCAGTGTGCTACTGGTTTATGTTTTAGAACGAAAATGAAATGTGGATTGTATGATTCATGATTTTGTTAGGTTTTCTTCATCGTAATCCAATGGAGCTGAAAATTATAATCATGACTATTACGGTTTTATTCCGTTTCGAGCTAGTTAATCTTTCTGCCAAGTGCATATTTGGAATTCAATTACCTTTTCTGAAGATTAATTGTAGTTTTGATAATATAGTTTATGCTTCCTAGTTCTTGTTCACTGCTATAAAATTTTTATTATTTTATATGTTTATCTGCTCCGACAATATTAAACAAGGATGTTGACTATGAAGTATTCGATGTTTCTGTTTAGTGATGAGTTATAGATGTACTCAATCCTGTTTGTGAGTAGAATTCTTACTGGTATTTGCTACTGTTACGGAATCATGAGAGAGTTTCAAAGAGGATCCCCATCGGGGATCGTGCTACGGTAAAAAAATTGCAGTGATGGGTGTTCCTGTGGTGGCACTGCAGGGACTCTAATGCCGAAGTTAGTACGCGAGAGAAGTTTAGTTTGTTATTTACTGGTTTTTGAGCCCTTTTACGGAGTTTCTTTTGATGGAAAAATGAATAAGGCTGTTGAGATCTCTCGTGACTTACTTGTACGCTCTGCATGTGTTGGTTACAAACTTAACTAGGTTCATAGTATGCCAGTTGATTGAGGTTGGCGTTGTAAATCAGGTTCACCCTGGTGAGAGCAATGCCAGCTTAGAATTCTGGATGTAATTCAGGTTCACCCTGGTGAGAGCAATGCCAGCTTAGAATTCTGGATGTAATGGTGACTTCCAAAGTAGATGTGTTACTTGTCTGGCCAGGCGGCCAAGAAGAAGTTTTACATTTCCTTCTCAGTGTCTTTGAGATTTAGAATTAGGACAATGTGGAGAGGTAATGGAAAAGGAGCAAAAGATGAAGCAGTGTAGTGATGGCAGTCCTTTGTTGTAAAGATAAAAATACGAAATGTTGACTTCATTATTTATGTTTTTTGATGCAATTTTCATTTGGCATGCCATTTAATCACCTGTTCTCTTCGTCTTATCAGGTTTTGGATGCTGCTGCTCGTTCTTTGCGAATGATTTATCAATCAAAACTAGCTCCAAAGTATGATTTTTTTCAAGAGGAAAACATGCAATTTCTTCTTTCATTATTGAAAAGTGAGAATGAAAATCTTACTGGGCTAGGTGCAGGCATTGTTATTCATTCTTGCAAGACAATTGGAGAACAAAATATATTATGCCACGCCGGTGTTTTAGAGAAACTCACTAGTCTTCTTGATGGTTCTCTAAGTCAGCGAGATGCTAGTCTAGAGTCATTAGCTGCAATTATTAGAGACAATCCAGCAGCTGTCTCTAACTTTGTTGAACTTCGCTGTGGAAGAGCTTTACGTTCTGTTACTGACTTAACTAAAGATAAATATCCTCGAACAAGATTACTAGCCTGCTTGTGCTTGATTTCTGTGAAGAATTCTTCGACATGCTATCTCCAAGATATAGGAATCAAAACCAAATTGGTCTACCTTTTGCTTGAGCTCCTTGATGATTCTGGTCAAGTTGGGGATGAAGCTTCTTTTGCTTTCTCAAGTTTAATTGCAGAGAAGGAAGATTTGCAGAAGTTAGCGTTTGAGGCAAATGCTATTAATAAGTTCAACTGCCTTTTACAAAAGCATCCCATACAAACTAAAAGGCTTGAAGGGGTACTTCTTGCCTTGGCTGATCTTTGCTCAAAATTGGAGTGCTGCAGGTCTAGTTTTCTTTCATTGCAGGTCTGTTACTTGTGTCCATGTTTCTGTTTTTGAACACATGCATTATTATATTCATTACTGCAAAATTGAGACATCAATGTTATAATGACAAAGCTTCACTTAGTCATTTTTATAGTCATTCATTATAATAGCACCATAGGCGAGGGTGCTTGCAAGGATGAAAGGTATCTGGTGTATGATTGGAGATATGTTGGACTCTGATGCACCAATATGTAGTTTTTGCCCCCGATCAGTGTTGGATATTTGTCCTATACTGATACCTTTGGATATGGGATAGATATATATCCAATCAGTATGCATTATCTTTTTATTTAAAATATAAATATTAAAAAATCAGATACATTGAGATAAAACTGGACTCACAAATTTTTGAAGATCTATTATTTGCTAATATGGCACTTACTTGTGCAAGTTGTTTTTATAATCGAATAATTAAATTGCTTCAAACAATAAAAAAAGCTCAGTTCCACATGTTTGATAATAAACATAGAGTTTTAAGGGAAATGACAGTGGTCGCACTGGTGTGTCCCTGCACAGAGATGACATAGCGGTTTATTCCTTTCTTATTTTTAAATTTACATTTTTTGCTTCTGTTGTCTTATGCACTTTGTTAATGTAACCAAAAACTGTATTTCATTTTCAAGACTAATATTTTAATATTTATATCCATAAACCTTTTATAACTTAATATTTCTTTTTTATCCTTTTTTGCACTGCGCCAAAATTACCATAAGATGTATTAGAATTTATATTTTATATTAAAATTTCATCTTAATAATGTTAATAAATTTTTATGCTATTATATTAACTATGGTGTAAAATGTATTTCATTGTTACATAATACAAATACTTTTAATTTTTTCCTGAAGTTATATTGTTATATTTCTCCTAAATCTGTATTGTTACGATTGTTATTTTATTTTTAGTAATTTGTAGAAGTACAAATATATTTTTAATTTAGATGTAGTTATTTGTAACTACTCTTGAAGTATTGTATCCTATATTTTCAAGAATTAACATATTGTTTTAACAAGTACATATTGTATCATATGTTATAGATAATTTGGCAGGAAGTGAACTAAGAATCCTGAAACTAGTAGATTTGCTAATAAGAATACTTATATGATTTGTCTTTATTTTTGTGCATGGGTTACTAACAGCTCTGTTTTTTGTTTTATTTTTTTTTTTTAATATTGTCTTGATACCTGTGTGTTTACATGCAGTTTCTTGCTTGTCTATACGTACTGCATTTGCTTTCTAGAACAATATTAGTTTAACTGAAGTCATTTTTAATTTATTTAGCCCATTATTTCCTTTCTTACATGAAAATATGCTTTTGCTGATATTTTTAGATGTAAAAGTATTTCAGCTGAAGCAACTTGTTAGGATACCGATTTTTTTCCTATCATTAATTTGATTGACTACCATGTAAGATGCACCCAAATAACTAATTTTGACATTATAACCAGGAGTTTGCCATAAACAACAAAATCTTATCCCACCAGTGTGAATTCCAAAATCTGCCATAAAGATGCAAGTTTTTGCACTCCTATAAATGGATTGTTGACAAAGTGTTGTGCTGACCCCTTTAGTTAGTTATA
>Ga0099822_1004803_pt1 | contig 17632 bp, 6 predicted proteins | sample CowpeawhiteBW_FD_76839 | JGI IMG/M metagenome (GOLD analysis project Ga0099822, IMG submission 76839) | Root nodule microbial communities of legume samples collected from California USA - Cow pea white BW | ecosystem: Host-associated > Plants > Roots > Nodule | place: USA: California | collected...
GCAGATAGATGTTTATGCCTCGGGTCTCTTATAACCGAGGCATATTTGATTGCTTTTCGAGTGGAATATGCCTCGGTTTAAAATCAACCGAGGCAATAAGTCTTCTTAGGGTTAAAAAGAAATCGCGCCACTGTTCGTCTTCTTCACGTTAGTAGCAGCATTTTTTCTCTCTTCCATTTTCGAACGCAAGTCTCGTTGCAGAAACAAGTTTTTCGTGCCCCTTCCTCTTCAACTTCTCGCGTTTTCCTCCTCAATTTCTCGTCCAACTCCTTGATTCTTGTGAGCAACTTCACCTTCTCCCTCTCGCAGTCCTCTAATTTCAAAAACGCAGTGTTTCATTTCTCTTCGGCGTTTTTCAGAGCGGACACCTTGGATTGCACCAACTCCATGAGGTTCTTGTGCAGTGCCATGTTCTTGTCGAAGAGAAAGGAGCTGGTTGGTGCGGCGCCGTTTCGATGTCGCGTCGGATTTAAGTTGAGGATAGAGCTGGGAGCAGAAGACACTCGATCTGCGTGATGCGGTCCTTGGCGTCTTGAATTGAAGCGACGAGGATGGTGCTGAGATTGTTGATGTGGTGTGCGGTGCCGGAGTCGGTGAGAGGAAACCCTAACTTCAGAGAAGGAGGGTGGGTCAGAAAGTTTTTTTTTTTTTTAAATTTGTGATACCCATTAGGCCTCGGTTCCCTCCAGAACTGAGGTAGTAACCCTCGCATATGCCTCGGTTCATAACCGAGGCATAAACAGATCTTTTTTACTTCGTCAGTATATGCCTCGGTTGTAAAACCGAAGCCAAAAGGTCAAAATAACCGCGGTCAAATCCCTTCCCTGCACTAGTGTACATATTATATATTATATATAATATAGTACTCGAAAGAAATCATACAACAAAAATATATTAAATTAATAATAATTTGACTTTATGTTTCACACAAAATATACTAGAGGGAGTAATCGTGGATGACACTTTATGTTCCAAGAGGAAAAAATGACAAAGGAAATGAAAAGTTAAAAAAATAGTCAAAATAAAAGTAATTTGATTGAAAAAAATTAAAATAAAAAATAAAAAATAGTAGAAATATTTAGAAAAAATAAATATAAAAATACTGACGTTCCATTCTTGTGGTGATCGTGAGTAATAGGACTCTGAAGTCTGCTTAACTTTACCCATAAAATCACATACAATTCCATCGTTGTTCATTGCAAACGATTCAACAGCTATGATGACACCCCAACGTTCACTGTCTACGCTCTCATGCCACCAATCATGAATCTCTCTTCTCATTAACACCGTCCTTGCATTCAAATTCTAACCTCAAAAAACAATGGCTCTTCATTTTTTGCCCTTAAAATAAGGGTCATATCATGCATCCAATGTTTACTTAATAAGAAAATTAGAACGTGGGTCCTTTGCTTTATTGGCAGTTATCATAACCTCCAATAGGATCTTGTGTTTTCTTTTTTGCTTTTCTTTTCTTAGCTCACAAGACCAAGTAAAGTAATTGGCTCATTGGGAGCAGTTCATAACTTCACACGCTTTTCAATGCGACTCAGAAAAATATCAATGTTAATGGTTGTGTGAGTTGTGATTAACTATTATATCGACTTGTAGCATAAATTTATCATTTTTTGGTACAACAAATGTATCATCTTTTGGCTGGTTCGTTTAATAAAGAAACAATGTCCACCAATAGTAGGTAGGGTTAGAAACTTGTTACCAAAACATGAAGAAAAACAATTCAATCCTTTCATTATTTACAAAGTTTGGTAACTTTCTAAATAATTCATGTATTCATAACCATTAACGTAACTTGTGTTGCTTCCACCTGATTGTCTTTTTAGTTTAATAGGTGATCAAGTCCTACTTTCTGCGTGTGGTACCTGTAAAAAATAATAATGTATTATTAAAGAATATTAGTGTACATTAAATATTTAACTAATTATGCATTGAAGTCAACAACAAATAGTGAAATACAAAATAATACGGACTTTATTTAGTACTATAAAGAAAACAGGAAAATGCAATGTGGTTCAACTGATTAAAGCAACTATTCATTTAATTGTAAACCTGTTTTGTTGGAGTAGCAAATTAGCCAGCTAACTCCATAGGAATTTGAGCTCCTTAATTTGCAATAATGTATTGAAATCAATGCTTGTAACTGTCATTCCATAATTTCAATCTTTTGTTGATGAGTGTTGTGGTTACATAGTTGGTAAGTTACTTTTATTTTTAATTGATTTTGAATTTTATTTTAATTAAAATCTCATTTATTAGTTTTAATTGGATTTTATTTTAATTTAAATTCATTCAATAAGATGAACGATGGATGACATTGCAGTTGACAATATCAATTAAGGTAAATTTTTTATTTTGTATTAAATTTTAATTAGGTTAAAAACAAAAAAAAGGAGTAAATTTTAATTATGTTTATTTTTAATTAGATGGTGTTGCATCTCATAATACATATAACAATGAATTTTTAATTTCATTAAATTTAATTAGGTTTAGATTTTATTTGAATGGAATACATTCACCTAATAAGGTGAACAAGTGGTGCAACATAGAAAAGATGTGATTTACATAATTTTATGATTTTGTTTTATGATCCTACCGATCTTACTATATTACGATTATGTATGAGATTTAACTCGTACTATATAAAATCATATAATTTGATGATTTAAATATCAATGTTAACTACAAGGTTGATAAGATGGGTTACTGTAATTTCTTTTCGTATTACTAAAATTAGGACGGAGCAAGATAGATTGTTGTAGAAAAATAGATTAAAAATTATAATATGTTATTAATTAATTATCTATTGATTTGATACAGTTACTCGTACGATTATTGATATGAATGGTAGTCAATATGATTCATTACCCTTTATATGTAAATATTTTGTATTAACTATTTCATTTGTATACTTATTTGGTTATCATGATGTATCTATAAATAGGACTCTCCTTATCAGTAATAAGACATACAAAAAAGTTGTTAATCATTCTCTCATTCTCTATTCTTCCTATTAGTCTTATCTTTGTTAGTAACTTTATGTTATAACATAATATGCTTTGTTAAATAGTGAATGGACTTATCCACTTTAAAAGAGTAGGATGAAAATTGTAACACATCTCAACAAAGGACACGTGTACAAAGTTGGACTAGAGTGTCTGTAACATCTCTAAGGAATATTACTTTGAAAATAACGTAAACAATTAAATAAAAAATAAATAAATACGATAACATCAGTAATTTTCCTCATTTATAAACACATGTTCCCAAAACACGGGAAAATTAAAATCGCACGTTCAAGACATTGTAACTGTTCGCAATTCAAAGTTATTACAACTTATAAAAGCCCAAAATGGCTAATGTTCAAAACATAAAAACATCAAAAACTCAAGTCTTCAAAAGCCCATATGATCCCGCACTCCAGTCTCAAGCGTCTCCTGGCTCACCTGTCAAATCATCTGCTCCCGGATAATAAATCATCCGATCATCACCACACACACACACAGATAGGGTGAGCTATGCAAATATAAATACAAATTAAACATGATACCCTTCCCAAGAAATAAATTTACTGATATGCATTAACTACAAATTATCCACCCCTGATCTCATATTCCTCCATGAGTCATATGCATGAAACTAGGTCTTGGGACTTTTATTGTGCTTCCACGAAACTATCCCTTTCGTGGTCCAATCCTACGAGCCAATCCTGCTCATAGTCCAACCCCACAGACTCCTCGCCTGTAGTAAAACATCCAAGCTTTACTCAACTTGGACTCTGGCACGCACGCAATCACCATACTATGGACTCCTCGCCCAATAGAAGTCGACGGGAACATCACAGTTCCTTGCCCATCGTGCGTCCAACGCATGCAATCACCATACTAAGGACTCCTCGCCCAATAGTAGCCGACGAGAACTCAACTAGTTCCATGCCCATCATGCGTTCAACCACTCAAGCACATCCCAAACCCCTATTAGACTTAGTTCATCAAGCCCAAGCACAAAAGAAGTGAACTTAGTCCTTCAAGTCCACTAATCCAAGCAAAAACCAATTATACAGCCACAATTACCGTCTGTCACTACCTAGACACCGCTAGGCGAATACTGACAGAAAACTGCCCCGCGGTCACACTCCCACCGCCAGGCGCTGCTGACAAAACAAAACCAGTAATTCTCCGTCACCGCCTGGCGAACACAACCCTGCCGCCAGGCGCCACCTGTAGACAGTGGCCACTGCCACTGATTTAAAGTCCTGTCGCCTGGCGGCTCGTCCCGCATCGCCAGGCGCTATACCAGTAGCGCAATGCCATTGGTGTTTTGGCACTTTTTACAGGTCTTAATAGACCCCAAACATACAATATCTATCACTCATCAATTAAAACATTTCAAGACATAAAACCATCCATAATTTAATATGTACAACTCAAATAGTATCATGTCTTAGCATCCCTCATTTGATTATTTTAACAGAACAGGCCACAACCAACAATAGTATCCCTACCACTTATCATCATACAAGTTATTCAGGGTACATTACTATACCCAAAGTACTACAATATATCCAACCCATTCTCGCACCCATCCCTTTCCCATTTAATTACTTTAAACTGGTTCTCATACCCAATATACCCCAGGTTCTAACTCTTACACTCTTTTATGTATTCCACCTCAATCTAAGTAGTATTGTGCATAAACTTTGGACACCCGAACTAACACTGCGACTACCGATATGTAGGAACACCCCACACACTTACTTAATCCTTCGTTGATTATTTGAATATCCCAGATAATGAAATCCCAACCTATCCCATCTCAAAATACTTCCAATAAAACTCCAATTCAATGGGCCCCTAGCAAGAGCACCAACCAAAGCTAACCTACTGTTTTACTGACAGGTCGCCTGGCGGCAGCCTTCATGCCGCCAGGCGGTACATGAAACACTGGGCTCTACCCAGATTCTTCCTGCATTCGACGTGACTCGCTCACCCCACTGTTTCCCGGTTCATCCTTACAATAATGTAATTTCGCACGCATCACAACCCAGATTCATATTACAATCATATTATCCTCAATCGCACACGAGTAATTCACAATTCACGAACTTCGTTTATGACATCTATTCCCAACCCAAGCGGAGCCTAAAATTCCCAACTCACATTAGAGTTCATGAAATCTTTCACCCATTTCTTGATTATAGGTAATCACGTAGCACCTCAATCATACACACATCATAATATAAATTAACCTAGATGTCCAACATCACAAAACATCCAAAAACCTGCAAGAACTGGACAAACCAGTTCGTATCGCCTGGCGGGCAGCACCTTGCCGCTAGGCGGTGCATGAAGAAAACCCAGTTTTTGGGTCCTGAAGGATGAGTCGCCTGGCGGTCCTTCAACATCGCCAGGCGGTTTCTGGAAAAAATCCAGAAACTGCGAAAATTGTCATAAAACGTAAACATCACCAATGGCTTCCTCCCAAATTATCCTCCTAGCTCAATTCGCCTATCACTCTAGAAACACGTTCCTCTTCAAATTCTTGCTTCTCACAATTTTAATGGCAATGTTAATTACCCTTCAATTGCATGATATCTTCTGCCTTTTCAGCCATCCTTGGCTACTAAGTCTACTAGGGATTCCTTTAACCTTTCAAATTCAAGACAAGCCTAAAAATAGCAAAAATAGAGTTTCATTTGCATTCCTCTAAGGTTTAAACCCGCACCCATGCAATTGTCACTCAATGCCAAACCATTCAACCAATTCATATTTCATGCCAATCAATATAATTCAATTATTATAAAACTCCACAACATGATTAATATACATAAAAATAATACTAATTTCATAACACACAAAAATAGCACACATAAGACTTGAACCCAAGTCCTCTTACACAATCAAAGTACTCTTAACCACTTGAGCTAATACTTTTCCACATTATAACATTCTGCATTTATTACCTTAAAGGTTCCCTTTACCCGCATTTATTAAATAATTATTTAATTTTTCTCGGGTCTTACAGTGTCAACTTTTCTTTTAATTTCTAATTTTTAAAATATTATATATATATATATATATTAAAATACATTTAGTCTTATAAATATTTTTAAGTTTTTAATTAATATTAACAATCAAATTCATTAAAATATTTGTTATCTTTATATATTAAGTTACTATATTATATTAACAATTAAAACTTACATTTAAGTCCCAATATAATTGTACATTTATATATTTCAAATAATATAATATAGACAAATTAATCAGTTATTTTAATTTTAATTTTATAAAAAAAGTAGGTCGATGGATAGTTTTGCATGCCAAAATTCAGTTTGTCATCCTTATTAATCTTGTATGAGATGTCAAACTAGATCTTGAATTCACTTTGGGTTTGAGTCATACTTTTCATTTCCTCAAACTCATTTAGACGGGAAGATTCTTCATCATACAAGAATGTGTTGAAAATATTAATAGAATTTTAAAATAATTTACTTTAGTTTTATTGTTACCGTTAATTTTATAAATGAATTTTTATGGTAAACTTTTTGTAACATTATTTCTATGAATGAATGAATGGGTAAATGTATTTCACTTCTTTTATTTTAAATGGATTTATTATTAGTTACTTATTTTTATCTATAAATACAAAGGACAATAATGGAGTTGGGCAAGAAGGATTTCGTTATCTATCTTCATGTCTGAAGTAAAAATTTATTTTCATCCTCATTTCCATATCCAGTTTTTGTCTCATCTCCATCACCATTGTGTTAAAAAGATAGGTCAATCTTCTCAAACCATGAGGGAGGGGGTTGAAATGGTATTTAAAATTTTAGTTTGATTTGATCTTTTTAAGACTAGATTTTAAAAGAAAACTTGCTAAAAAGATTAACACAATATAATTTGATGCTCAAGTGTTGGATTGTTTATATCATAACAAAATAAATGGAAGGAAATATAGAATATCCAAACACAAGGATTTTATACTGGTTTGATTCCTTAGAATCTACATCCAATTTACCCTAGCAAACTTAGCTATGGAATTTTTCCACTATGTCTCAAAAGAATTACAAGAATAACAAAACACCTAGTAAATCTTAACTCTAAGACACAAGATAGTCACACTTTTCGTGAAGTCAAAAGACCAGTTTTAATGATCAAATTCCAATTCATATGTTTTTATCGATTCTATTATTAGCCTTTTAATTTATTAGATTATTAATCTAATGGATTAACTGGACAATTTTCAAATACTTTTTAAACTTTCACGCCAATTGGTTCATAATGGATTATGCACAGGTAAAGATGATTCTAAAGGGTTTTAGTTTTTCCTTATTCTAAACACATCTTGACTTTTTTATCCTATACTTAGGGAGACATACATGGCATGTACATTTTTCCATTGTGGACATCATCAAAAACATAACTCAGTCACATATTTCTGTCCAATGCTTTTGCTCTAAGGACAACACATTGGATAACGGGTATACTTGAACCTGTGTTCATACCATTCTCTTAATATTTCAATATCAATTAATTAATTTTTTGTAAAAAAAAAAATCATGACAAAGGAAACATGATATTATCAAAATATTAAAATATGTATTTCCCTTTCTTGAATGTTAATATTTAGAAAGAAATTATAACTATATAATTCTAAATCATACTACCAAATAACATTTGGATCAAAGTGAAATAATTATATATATTATTACCCAATTACATATAAATAAAATTTTATGACAATATTAAAATCTATTAATTTTAGAAATGTTAATTAAACAAATATTCAAGTTTATAAATATTGCAAATGTCTCTTTAATTCCTTTCTCTAAATTCTAATGAAATAACTTCTATTATATATATATATATATATATATATATAATTATTTTAGGTTATGAGCACTTTAGTAAATTAAGCAAGGATGACTAGAGCTGTCAAAACGGTTTATCTGGCCCAGCCCGACCCATCACGGGTTGGTGGATTAAACAGATTAGCTCATTGGCTCACCTAATTAGAAAAAATATAATTTTTTTTATTCTGTCCAAAAAAAATTAAATTTTAATTGTGATTAAAATCTAAATAAACTTCATTATAATCCAAAATAATATTCAACCCCAAATACAAACCAAAATTACAAAAATATTATGTTTGCATTTGTCAACCCAATATGTTGGCTAAAAAAACAGGTTAATGCAATCCAAATACAAAAAAATTGTGTGAACATTTATCTGCAAGTGGGTTGGTGACCAATCCAACTCATCACAAGTTCAACCCAGGTGAGCCGGGTTCTTGGTGGGTCGGGTCAAAAATTAACTCGTACTAAAATTTTGTAAAAAAATTTCAACCCAACCAGGTCCGAACCCGTAGTGGGCCGAGTTAGCCCACGATTTCTGATCCACTTTGACAACTCTAAGGATGACGATGAGTATTTGCACGGATATGGGGGACATAAATGAAAAAAAATAGGTATTATCCATAACCATAATTGTACCCAATCAATGCTAAAATTTTCTATTAAAATAATGATATATTTGAACAATACTCATAAGACAAGTTTATTTGTCATCCTAATTTATTTGTCATCTTTACTATAAAAACAAAGAGTTGATTTAAGTGTTATTATTACAAGATAATAAATTTCTTGGATGTATAGTTGATTTGGATAGGTATATCATATATGTTATATATCTTATAAGAAGGTCTATGATTTTTGTCAGAAAATTTACATGAGAAAATTTGTAATTTTTTTTAAGAAAAATATTTATTTTTTACTTGTACTCTTATTTGTCGGTGAGCTTCAATGAGATGAGAGAGATTATTTTTCTATCATGCACTTTCCAATCCTATGTTACACATTAGTGGAGTTGGCAAAACATCACAAAATATGAAAGAAGCATGTTGGGATGAGGTGGTGAGGATGGAAACAAGAAAAAGAAATCAATGATGTTAATGAACTTTCATTTTCAAGGAGGTTGATAATTTCCTCTTGTTTGATAATTATCGTTTATCCATTTGTAAAAGAAAAGAGTGTACCACATTTATTTGTCATGAATGAATGACGTTTACTTTAGTATTTCATTTTTATTTTTGAACTTATATTCTGATTGAATATTTCATTTATTGGTTGTTTGATAATCTCAATATAATTTTTTCCCTTGTTCTTCGATTGATTCTAATCTGAAAATTATTTTTCATTGTTAGAAAAAATATTAATAGTTAAAAATATATGTTTTATGATTAGTATTAGCGTGATCACGATAAAAAAAGTTATAATATCATAATGTGATATATAAAGAAAAAATTATGCACATTTATAAGAGATAAATGGAAAATTAGTCAAAATATATGAACGGATTTAAGTTATATTTAATGGTGTCAAATTGTCGAGAAAAAATATTTATAAATAATTATACATTTAAATAGTTTTTTTTAATCAATAATAAAGATAGAAATATACTAATCCATGTATAGGAATTGATAGGCCGACACCCATCAAAGTTCTACTCCTTTCCTACAACCATTTTTATTAATTTAATCTTTTTATTCAACAATTTAATTTATTTTTAAATTAAATATAGTTTATTATTATAGATAGTGTCAAATATGTAAGAAAAATATGTTGGTGTCAAAAATACTTTTTCCCTGTAGAATTAAAAACACATGTTATGGCGTCAGACTAAACACTAATATAAACGTCACACTAAATACTAACAGAACCGGAGTTCACTTTCAATATTTCTAGAAAAGCGAGAAATACATACTATATGATACATTTCACATCATATAAATTAAACATGTAATATTAAATTACTTAAATAACTTTCACCTTCTATATCTCAATTGAATTTGAAATTACCCTATAACCATTTGGAACCCAAACTCATCATTGCATGCATTAGATACTAGTCTAACATAACAAATTTAATTTTCTTCTTCGAATATACTAATCTTTCTAACAATTTGAATGGATGACAAAAGAAATCTCTAAACCCTAAATCTTAATATATATATATATATATATATATATATATATATATATATATATATATATATATATATATATATTCTCTCTCGAATCCATACCACAAACTCGACACTTGCTTTGGGGTACGTATACCTGCCACAATTTGTAGAGCTTTGTCTGCAACTCAAATATTAATGAGAACAGGATCCAATGAAATAAAAAATAAGTTAAAATATTATAATAATAATAATAATCTTAAAAGGAAAAATTTATTTGTAATAACTTTAAAACAATTAAAAATATTTATTGAGGAGTGCTGGAATATTTTCCACAGATGATAATATTACTAATATTATTTGTCATTATAATACATATCATTTTGAGTATCTACGAAGTGACTAATTTTCAATCACTGGTAAAGTAGCGAGGACCAAACAGATAACACTTGCTATAAATGCTTGAACCTTTGCATGTGATAAGATTGAATGAGCCATGTTCAAAATGCCCACATGTAAACTGTTAATAAAGGTTTCTGTAAAGACTACCAAACAGTTGACAGCACCAATGTCTACTCTAGAATTAAACCGTAAACATGTTCAATATTCTAGTAGAGTCTGCAGACAGGAATTTGCATTTGCATCTGAACAGATATACAGATTTTTCTGGGCAAAAACATTAGCTTAAATGTCTATTTCATGCCACAGACAAGGAAAATTCAGCAATCCAATCTGTTTGCTATTTATTTTTCTTGAAAGTTTTGTGTTTGTTTCCAGCTCCAGCAACATTAAGTATGTTAAAACATAGAAATACAAGTAAAGTATCATATTTCTCAGAGCAGCAAATCAAGAGCAACCATGTAATCTGAAACCTCATGTGAAAGCATGTCAAGTTGAGCCTAAGTTCACAAGTGCCAAAACAGAACAATTTAAGAAAAAAAGATGGCCAACTAGCTTTATTAAGCTACATTTAAAATCTTGAACAGATTATCCTCTGAAGTTTGTGTACTTTCCCTGTACCTTTTCAGATACCAGCCAATTGCAATCTGCATCAAATGTCTCCTTTCTGTGTCTTTCTGTAGTTGAAGTATGTTGAATCTTGTTTGGTACGATGTTGAATCACAACCCCTGTGGTTCCTTAGGACTGTTTTGCTCGCTTTGTCGTTTCTGCCTCCATGTCTCCCCCCAGAGCTTGGCTTCTGCAACAGCTCGCTCTCTCAGTGATTCTTTTGGAAAAATGGGTGTTGTTTCATTTGGGGACACTGCACTCTCCATCTCAGTTGTGTTGTTCACTGTGTTGAGCGCTTTTGGGGAGTATTGCTTGGATGACAAGAATTCCAGAGCTTGCACTATATCACCTGCATTAGGCCGTTGACGTGGCTCTTCACGAAGACACATGGCGGTCAATTCAATCACCATCGGTAGACATGATGCTGGGTACTTCCCTTGAAGCCGTGGATCCACCAATCTTGGGAAACTCCTTTTGTCTCTCAGCATTGGACGTGCCTACATATGTTAGGAAAAAACAACCTTGTCTGTAAGTACTATGTTTTCTCATAGCCAACTGAAACCATTATCTTTTCTCAAATTGTGATTCCTTATACAATCATAAACTTCTCAAAACTAAGACATTGGATAACATTTAGCCATTTTGGATGCAAGTAGAGAAATCACGTAATATTCTGAGAGAAGGGTTAGATAACAAGAGCTGATTTATAACTCAGCTTCTTCCTCTTTCAAGTACACAATGAAAACTTGGAAAAAACCAAGAGTGAAAAAGGAGACAAATAAAGGAGAAAGTAAAGTTTTGTGTCATTCATCATGGACTAGAAATGGAACAAAACATAATCAATATAGGAATTTACCCAGTCTACCAGAAGCTTTTCAGGGCCACGGTTATCATCATATGCTTTGCGTCCAGTAATTAGTTCCAGTAACACAACCCCAAAACTGTATATGTCAGATCTCTTCGTTAATTTTCCACTAGTGGCATATTCAGGGGCACAGTAACCTTGTGTTCCCATGACCCTAGTGGCAACATATGATTGATCTCCGGTTGGACCAAATTTTGCAAGCCCGAAATCAGAAAGTTTTGGAAGGAAATCTTCATTCAATAGTATATTGGATGCTTTAAGATCCCTGTATATAACAGAAGGCTTTGCTTCATCGTGCAGATAATGTAGCCCTTTTGCTGACCCACAAGCTATTATCATTCGGGTATTCCAATCAAGTGGCTCTTCATCAGGAGAAACATCTGCAAATAACCATAAACAGATACTAAAAAGATACAAAGATTTAAATGTACTTATGGTGAATAAAGACGCACGTCAAGAACAGAGAAGATACAGTAGTAGTTACATTAAGCTCTAGAGCATTAACATGTGACATTAAACATTGCCTTATTGAACTAATTAGTAGCACCCCTCTTCAGCTCAGTTAATAATGTAGAACCCCCCACCCATCCCAACCATAAAGAAACACATGGAGTGAAACTAAATGTTAATGTAGTACTGAAATTTGGTTTTAAAACTACTGTTGTCTGCTTTAGAACTAACTGGTGTTAACTTCATGAATTATATATTATTTCATCCTTTCATGAATTTGGCATTGAAGAAAAAGGTTGCTTTATAGTGTTATACCATGAAGATGAGATTCTAGGGATCCCAAAGCCATGTATTCATACACAAGAAGACGTTGATCCCCTTCAGCACAGTAACCAATCATATTAACCAGGTTGGGATGGCGTAGAAGGGAAAGCATGAGAACTTCCACCAGAAATTCTTTCTCCCCTTGCACACCTGTAGTATCAAGTCTTTTAACAGCTACAACCTGATCAAATCCTGTAGCTTGTTAAAAGAATTATATTGCACAGCAATGGAACATACTGATGGGTATAGAAAATGAAGAAACGGAACAAAGAAAATCCATCCATCAAGCTATACCTGATTTTCCCCAATTATTCCCTTGTAAACAATGCCAAATCCACCTTGCCCAATAAAGGTTTCATCTCTAAAACTTTTTGTTGCTGTTGCAAGCTCTCGGAAGGTAAATATCCGAGCCTTATGAGAACTTTCTCCATCCTCTATTGGGTTTTCTTCTGGTCCATTTCCTGTATCAAACCAAGTTATGATCACTAAAGTATACAAGCAAAGCAACAATAAAAAGGGATCTCGCTTTTAAAACTATAACAACATTTTTACATAAACATATTGCTCAATGTGAAACATAGATACCCCAAAATACCCAAGTTCCTATTAAGTAATTTGGACTAATTATATATGTGCCTACACGTCTAGTTGATGAGTTTAATATTAACTTATTGTAGAAGTGTAAAACTTTTAAGTAATTATTTGCTCAAGAGATACATAGGAGATATTAAATTTTGTCTTCAAAAATAACTATGCAAAATTAATTGACAGAGCTTTCCAGCAGCTTATAAACAAGTGATCATCTTTGTATAACTCTATCATGTCAAAGAATTGCTAAACAAGATGAAACTAAGCCAAGAAAAACTCAGGACATCTATCTCCCCTCTTGGGAAAGATTAGAAGAGAATGAAGGAAATTCTGATAATCAGGATGTGCTCAGTTACCACGAAAAACTATCTATAATCAGTTCCTGTGAAACAAAACAGGGCCACTGAAGAATCGATGAATTCACGAAAAAGGACCATTCCTTTGGCTGGACCGCAGTGATTTTCTAAGTTGCCTATAAAAGGGAGGGAGATGAGTTATTTTCCTAGCAGAATCTGTAGTCAACAGCTGTGGTATCTTACTAAATTGATTCCAAAATGTGAAGGTGGTTCTATGCAACAAAGGCTGATGTGATATTCTTTTGATACAGAAATGAGACCACTCAAATGTGTAGACCAAGTTGAATAGCCAGCAATCACTATGTCAAATTTCCCATAGACCTAAAAGAATGCATATCATATGAAACAGAGACTCAGGGGCTAGTGACAATCAATTCATAAAATTCCCACATAAAAAATTTCTTCCAGAATTTAACATGCATGCTTGTGCTTCCCCAATACTAGAGTGAAAAACAACACAGTAGGAACACTGAAAAAGGCATTTAAGCGGGGCATGAAATCTGAACAGTCCCTTTAGTTTTTTAATTGATTTTGGGGGTAAGGTACTGAGTTTTGTACAGTGTACAGTGTACAGAATCAGAACTTCAATTTTCAAATAAAAAAATACCCCAAGACAACAACATCCAACCAAGACCTCTTTTCTTTCACCCTAAGATAAGAATCAAGTGAGATGAGAACTATAAGCAATAATCATTAGAAACATCACCTAAAAACCTATTTGTCCCCTATGGTGACTTAAAACCCAAACCCGTCCAAAAAAATTGACAAAAAATTAAAAAATTCTTTTTGAAAGATTGAATCTTTAGAAAAAAGATAACCTGGAGAACTCTCAGAGACATCATTGGTGTTCTTTACAGATTTGCGATTCTTGTTTTCCTCGTCCCGTCCCTTGACACTCTTCTCTTTGCCCTTCTTCCTCGACCCGAAACAAGGGCAGCTACTACCCATCTATAAGAGAATTCTGAGCCAAAATGCAGAGTTTCTGCTTTCTCAGTGTCCCCAGTCGCATAAAACAGTAGGCACAGACACAGAGAAGAAAGAGAAAACCACGCAAACAGAGGGATTTATTGAAATTCAGTTCAATTCCCAGAACATCACAAAAGAAGAATATTCTTGTTTGGAAAAGAACGACGGCGAAAAACGAATGCGTGCTCACACAGATCTCAACGGAATCTGCCCCACTCCCACATCACACACACGTTGCAGCAACCATGCTAAGTGTGCTGCTGCGGTTTCTTGGTGTAAAAGGAAAAGAATTCATAAAATGAGGGTGGTAGTGTAATATAAATGGAAAAATAAAATTAGCTGGTTGAATTGCGCACAGATTTTAAATAATTCCAGTAATGATAATAAATGTTTATTTGTTTCCTTAGAAGGAAATTTTGTGGGGATTGTGTGTAGGGTAAGAGAAGAGTTTGTTTGTACAATGACATGCATGTCTATTGGGTTTCTGACGTATGTGTACTGTACTTTCTCTCAAAACCTGTTCTGCCTGCAATATGCCACATTTGTCTCTCATGCTCTTGCACTTGGGTGCTCAATTTAAGGTTGCTGGGTGGATCATGCATCTTTTCTTTAGTCAGCTCAAGCTACACTAAAAATATGGAATTTTATTAATTCTCTAAAATTAATATGGTTTTCAAAAGATGAAGTGAAGTAATGATAATAATTATAATGTTTACTCATAAGTTTTAATATTTTTTATGACAAATAAAATTCATATTTTTTATTACCAAAAAACATATGTTATGTTGAACTAAAAGTGTTTAATTTTGTAAACTTATAATACCCAATGTGCTGTTAAATTTGTATGTGAACAAAAACTACACATGGGAATACTATATGAATCAAAAGTTGATTTAAGTTAATAGATTGTAATTTGTATAAAATAAATGTGTTGGGTTAACCTTGCTGTCATCAATCAATTATAAATGTATTTATTTGAAAAAAAATGTTGTTTATGAAACTAAATTTATAAGAAAATATGAAATATAATAAATTTTAAGTTAAATGTTTGTATTAAAGGTGGAATACTAGACTAGTTTATGTGAAATATGGTGAGTTATTTGAGAAGGTGAAAAATATATTTAATAGAACAAATTTTTTTTATAGACAGAAAACAATATAATTTTGTGATAAACATAAAAGATTATTGCAGTTTAATTTAATTTAACTAAAAGATAAAGTAAAATAAATATTTGTGGTATAATTTATATCGGTTTAAACAAAGCTTAATTATTATAAAATTATTAGATAGTTTATAATGAAAAAGATATCAATAGAAAGCTTTTTATAATAATTAACTTAAAAGTAATATCAATGAACATTTACAATTAGATTATATTGTAATAATTTTCTATACGTTAATAATTAATATTTGTAGGAAGAATAATAACAATAAAATTCTATTTTTTAAACTAAATCTTAAATTTTTCAATCTTCATAAAAGAGTAAAACATAATTCATAAAATTTATTATGAGAATTAAAATAATGATATTTCTTCTGTAAAAAAACAATTAGTACAATAAAAAATTGGGAAAAAAATCTTATGAAAAGAAACAAAAAATTAAAAACAATGTATTATAATTAGTAAAGAAAAGTATAGTATAATTTCTTTATAAATTAAAACATGGCTATATTTATACTCCTTACTTCTGAATAAAAACTTTCAACAATATATTTTCAGTAACTAAATAATTTAAGTAACAATTAATGTTATTGTATTTAGGATTATAGGAAGAATGTTTTATGGTTGTCAAAAAAAAGTAGTCTGCTTGTTTCTTGATTGGATATTAATAATTATTCATGCTAAATATTTATATATATATATATATATATATATATATATATATATATATGAGTGTAATTTAATGGGATAATTTATATATATTTTATTTTATGAAACGGTATATTTTAAAATATAAACTTTGGTGTTTTTATTTTTTAACATAAATTTAGAAAATGGATTTTTTTTTTAGAAGAAAAGGAGGTGAGTGTTTAGATTAAAGGAAAGGAGATGAGGAAAATTGAAAAGTGATATAATAACTTTAATAAATTGAAGAGTTATTTTAATTAATAAAGTTGGATGATTATTATTATTTATTTATTATTGTTTATATTATTATTAACAATAATATTGATAATATTATTTATTTTATTATTATTATAATTATTGTTATTATAATTTATATTTTATCATTTTTATTATATTATCTTAATTTATAATAAAATATAATAAAAGATAATTATATAAATGTAATATATTTATATACTTCATTTATTGGCAAATATTGTATGAATGGGAAGAAAGTTTTAAAAGAAAAACTGCATCGTTTTATTTGAATGTTACATCGAAAAGTAACTTAAATTTTAAAATTTTAACTAAAGTTAATATGGAATTATTTTTCTATACTATTCTATATTATTATATAAAGATATTTTATATTATTATTATTATTATTATTTAAAGAAGATTTCCTTGATGTACATATATTATTTTTAATTTTACTCTTTAAGTACTATTTTAAATCAAAATAATTATTTCACTAATTTTATGTTTTATTTTTTTAAAATTTAATCATTGTTTCACTTTGAAATTTTTTTCTACAATTTATGAACTTTTTTAAACTAAAATAACTATTGTAATAAAAAAATTAATTAAAAAGAATAAATAGTGTCTACAATAAAATATTACAAAAATTATTTGAATTTATTTTTATAATTATAATAATAAATTTATTATTTTTATCATCATTAAAACAAGTTGAATATAAGACACGAAATATATATCTTACACTAGCTATTAACAGGAAAAATATTGATGAACATGTCACTAATAAAGTATTAAATATTATTATTAGATTTTATTAATAATAATTTAAGGGGATAAATTATCTTTGAATAAATTGTTTATATTATTTATTAATTAATATATATGATTATTATTATTATTATTATTTAAATAGGATTTTCTCTTCTGATATATATATATATATATATATATATATATATATATATATATATATATATATATATTTATATATTTATATATATATATATATATA
>Ga0099822_1004807_pt1 | contig 17628 bp, 21 predicted proteins | sample CowpeawhiteBW_FD_76839 | JGI IMG/M metagenome (GOLD analysis project Ga0099822, IMG submission 76839) | Root nodule microbial communities of legume samples collected from California USA - Cow pea white BW | ecosystem: Host-associated > Plants > Roots > Nodule | place: USA: California | collected...
AGGCGCCGACCAGCGAGAAGGCCCGTTGCGCCCGCACGAAATTCTCCGGCCGCGCGCCGTCGGGATGTGGCATCGGCAGGCGGGTCAGAAAGCCGGTGGCTATCCTGAGATCCTCGAGCCATTGATTCATGGTAGCGGCCTGCAAATTGAACTAGCTTGCGGCCCCGCTCAACGAGGGAATCGCATGCAGTTCAATACTCTAGACGACATCCGCAGCTTTTGTCGCGATCTCCCGGGAGGCGACGATGAATGCGCGGAGGCGGCCGCGCGGCGCCAGCAGAACCTGACCAAGCCGCCGGGCAGCCTGGGGCGCCTGGAGGACCTTGCGATCTGGCTGGCGCGCTGGCAGCGGCGGGAGCTGCCCCAGCTCGACCGCGTCACCATTGCCGTGTTCGCCGGCAATCATGGCATCGCCGAGCGCGGCGTCTCCGCCTACCCGTCCGAGGTCACCGCGCAGATGGTTGCGAATTTCGCGGGCGGCGGTGCTGCGATGAACCAGATCGCCAGGCTTGCCGGCGCCGAGCTGCGCGTCGAGCCGATCGAGCTCGGGCGGCCGACGCGCGATTTCACGATTGCGCCGGCGATGGACACGGCTGATTTCCTCATGGCGCTCGACACCGGCTGGCGCACGGTGCCCGAGGCATGCGACCTGCTCGTGCTGGGCGAGATGGGCATCGCCAACACGACGGTGGCCGCGACACTCTGCGCGGCGTTGATGGGCGGGCGCGGCGCGCGCTGGGCCGGCCGCGGCACCGGCGTCGATGATGCAGGCTTATTGCGCAAGCGCGTCGCGATCGACGCGGCGCTGAAATTCCATCGCAGCCTGCTCGACGATCCGCTGGCGGTTGCGATGTCGCTCGGCGGCCGCGAGCTCGCAGCAATCGCGGGCGCCGTGCTGGCGGCGCGGGCCAGATGCATTCCGGTGCTGCTCGACGGCTTCGTGGCGACTTCGGCGACGTTGCCGCTGGCGCGGCTTGCGCCGGATATGCTTGCGCATTGCCGTGCGGGACATGTCTCGGCCGAGCTCGGTCACCGCGAATTGCTGCGCGAGCTCCAGCTTGTCCCCCTGCTCGATCTCGACATGCGGCTCGGCGAGGCTTCCGGCGCCGCCGTTGCGGTTCTGGTCCTGCGCGCCGCGCTCGCCTGTCATGGCGGCATGGCGACGTTTGCCGAAGCCGGCATCTCCGGCGCCAATTGAGGATCTCCGCCAGCCATTTTCCCGGTGCATAGCGGCCATATTCGCGCGCAATCTTCGCGTGTGCAGCATGACCTTTGCGCCCGAACAGCCTAACCTTTCGAAGGTGGGCGCCGGCACGGCGCCACACCGTGCTGAAACCAGGGACCGGGGAGAATCACGTCATGTCGGGAGTTCTCATCAATCTGATCATCCAGGTCATCAGTGGAGCGATCGGCGGCAATGTCGCGGCGGGAGCGGCCAAGAACATCGATCTCGGCACGCTCGGAAACACCATTGCAGGCGCCATCGGCGGCGGCGCCGGCGGGCAGCTTCTCGGCATGCTGATCCCGCTGCTCGCCAACTCCGGCGCGACGCCGGACATCGGCAGCATCGTTGGCCAGGTCGCCGGTGGTGGCGTGGCCGGCGCCATCCTCACCGCGATCGTCGGCGCGATCAAGAACCGGTCGGTGGCCTGATCGATTTTTGACCGGGACGGGGCATCGGTCTTGATGATGCCCCGATCCGCGCGCATGTCTTCCTGCAAGATGCGGTGCGACCCTGATCGCACCGGCGGGGAGGATTGCGCCGATGAAGATGCTTCTCGCTGCGGCCAGCCTCTGTGCAACCATTGCCTCCGCGCAAGCCGAGGTGCGGATCCTCGAGAGCCCCGGCGGACAGGTCGGGCCCTTCATCGAATTGTTCGACAAGGTTCGCGAATCCGGCGAGCGCGTGGTGATCGACGGCCCGTGTCTGTCGGCCTGCACGCTGGTGCTCTCGATGGTGCCGCACGACCGCATCTGCGTGACGCGACGCGCAGTGCTCGGCTTCCACGCCGCGCGCTCGATCGACGGACGCGGCCGGATCTATGCGGAGCCGGAAGCCTCCGAGGCGGTGCTGGAGGCCTACCCCGCGCCGGTGCGCGTCTGGATCATCCGCCGCGGCGGACTGAACTCGCGACTGCTCCTGCTACGCGGGCGCGAGTTGGCGGCAATCTATCCGCGGTGCAGGTAAGGCTATTGATCCGTCATCAGCCCTGTAGGGTGGGCAAAGCGAAGCGTGCCCACCAATTCATCCAGGAGCGGATGGTGGGCACGGCGCATGTGCGCCTTTGCCCACCCTACGGTTCTATTCACCTCGAAGGATGCACGGCCACCGGCCGGGCCGTCGCCCTTCGAGACGGCCGCGTTGCGGCCTCCTCAGGGTGACGGGGCGCACTGCTCCACCCCGTCATTGCGAGCGAAGCGAAGCAATCCATCGTACGGCATACGCGGATGCATGGATTGCTTCGTCGCTATCGCTCCTCGCAATGACGACCACGTAGATTCACAGAGTGACGGTGAGTGTGCCCCACCACTCGCTGGCCTACATCTGCGCCGGGCAGTTCACCATCCAGGGAATGCCGAACTGATCGACGCACATGCCGAAGCCGTTGGAGAAAAAGGTCTTGCCGAACGGCATGGTGACGGTGCCGCCCTCGGCAAGGGCCTTGAACCGGCGTTCGGCGTCAGCGGGATCCTCGACCTGCAGCGCGACATGAAACCCCTGCGGCTTCTGGAAATGCCCGGGAGGTGCGTCGGACGCCATGATGATCTCGCCAGCGATGCTGACCCGGGCGTGCATGATCTTGTCCTTCCAGCCGGGCGGCGTCTGCATCTCCGCATTGCCCTCTCCGTAGGGGAAGGATTCCTCGATCCGCGCACCCAGCACCTTCTGGTAATGCTTCAACGCGGCGTCGCAATTGCCGTCGAAGGAAAGATAGGGATTGATCTGCATCGCGTGCTCCTTGGCGTGGTTATTTTTCGGCGAGCGTCTTCAGATTGGCGAGACCGACCTCGAAATCCTTGCCGATCATGTGATCCAGGTTCATGAACACCTGCATCAGCTTCGACATGAAGGCCGCCGGACCATACATGGTCCATGTGACGTTGGTCGCATCACCCTGCGGCAGCATTGTGAACTCGGCGGTGTTGTGGCCCTCGAACGGCGTGAAGAAGTCGAGCTTGATCACGAGCTTGGACGGCGCCTGCGCATCCAGGATCTCCATCCGGCCGGAGCCGACATTCTTGTTGCCGTTCCAGGCGTAGACCGCGCCCTTGCCGCTCGCCGCGCCGTCATAGGTTCGCTTCATCGCGGGGTCCCTGGTCTCGTAGGGCGACCACGTCGTCCACCGGTGGAAGTCGTTGATCAGCGGAAAGATGCGCTCCGCCGGCGCCTCGATGCTGGCCGCACGCGTGACCCGGAACGTATCTGGCTTGGTCGCCGCCAGGATGAGGACGACCGCAATCGCGATCGCCAGTATGACGGCAACGATGATAATGACTTCGAGCATGACGGTCTCCGCGAGGATGGATTGAAGAACAGCTTAGCGACGAAACGGAAGCAGCGCGCGCAGATTGCCATCGCGCAGATACAGCCCGCCCCACACCATCAGACCGAGATAAAGTCCGAACAGCGTGTGCGTGAACAGCGGACTGCCGATCCGCACATGGGACGCGATCGCGCCGCCGAGCTAGCCGGTGAGCAGGATCGCGCCGAGGATCGAGGTCGGCGGCACGGAATAGAGCAGCGTGCAGACGATGGTGATGAGGCCGAGGCTGCGCGCCAGCGTCTCGCTCGCGCCAAAGCCCATCTTGTCCATCGTGTCGGTGACGACCGGCCACGGCACCAGCTTGATCGCGCCGTCGAACAGCAGGAAGACGATGACAAGACCGCTCATGATGCGGCCGGTGATGCGCGCAGGCCTTGAGATTTCGATCTCCTCATTCGTCGGCATGGCTGGCTCCGCAGGGATTGGTGATGCTCTGCCTCTATGACGAACGGAGGAATCCGCGGCCGACAGGGTCGGCGAAGATTTTTCCGGGGCCGCGACGGGGCAGCGCCCGCTCTCCCGCTCATACGGTTGAACGGCATACGACTGGCGTTGCGGGAGTGATGCAGATATCGATCACCTCGCCCGGGGCTTACCCCTCTCCCCGCCCTCCCCCGCAAGGGGGAGGGAGCCCAACCGCCGTGCTCACCTGACGTGATCGGTTACTAAGGACAGGAATTCGCATGGGCCGTGCACTGTCGATGGAGCGCACATGCCATATTCCTGCATCGCGTGAGGAAGGCATCGGCGGAAGGGTTCCCTCCGCCCTTGCGGGGGAGGGTTAGGGAGAGGGGTGCCACGCGGGAAGCATCTCACCTTGCACGCGAACAACGCACCGTCGCGAAGCTACTTCGCCTTGGCGTTGCGCGGCTGGCTGTCGCGCATCAGGCGGTCGATATGCATGCGGATGTGGGCGGCTTCCGCGGTGGTGTTGGCGAGCGCGATGGCGCGGTCGAAGGCGACGCGTGCCTCGTCGTTGCGGCCGAGCTGCATCAGGAAGGCGCCGCGCACGCCGAAATAATGGAAGTAGTTGGAGAGCCGCGGCGCCAACGGCTCGATCATCTCGAGCGCCGCTTCGGCTCCCTTCACCTTGGAGACCGCCACCGCGCGATTGAGCGTCACCACCGGAGAGGGCTGCATGACCTCGAGCGCGCCGTAAAGCAGATCGATCTGCGCCCAGTCGGTCTCCTCGGGCGTGCTTGCGCGGGCGTGAAGTGCCGCGATCGCCGCCTGCACCTGATACGGCCCACTCCGGCGGTGCCGCATCGCCTTGTCGATCAGCGCCAGCCCTACGGCGATCAGCTCCCGATTCCACAGGCTGCGGTCCTGATCGTCGAGCAGGATCACCTGGCCGTCGGCATCGAAACGCGCCGCCGCGCGGGCATGCTGCAACAGCAACAACGCCGTCAGCCCCATGATTTCAGGCTCGCTCTGGAACAGGCGAAGCAGCAGGCGGGCGAGCCGGATCGCCTCCTCGCACAGCGGCGCGCGGATGTCGGCCGTGTCGCCGCCGGCGGAATAACCCTCGTTGAAGATCAGGTAGATCATTGCGGCCACGGAGGCGAGCCGCTCGCTGCGCTCGACCGCACCAGGGGTCTCGAACGGCACCTTGGCATCCGCGACGCGGGCCTTCGCTCGCGTGATGCGCTGCTCCATCGCGGCCTCACTGACCAGGAAGGCACGCGCGATCTGCTTCACGGTGAGACCGGACACGATGCGCAAAGCGAGTGCGATCTGCTGCGTCGCCGGCAGGTCCTTGTGGCAACAGATGAACAGCAGCCGCAGGATATCGTCGCGATAATGCGAGCCGTCGAGCCGCTCGGCGATCTCGTCCTCGGCATCGTCGAGGTCGGAGATCGCCTGGTCATCCTCGGGCAACGGCTCCTGCTTCCGGTTGCGCCTGACTTCGTCGATCGCGACGTTGCGGCCGACCATGATCAGCCACGCCGCGGGATCGCGCGGCGGGCCGTTCTGCGGCCAGCTCTTCAGCGCCCGCAGGCAGGCGTTCTGATAGGCCTCCTCGGCGGTGTCGAGATTACGAAAATAGCGCAGCAGCGCGCCGACCGCCTGGGGACGCGCAGACGTCAGCGCGGCATCGATCCAGGCGGTATCGGTCACGACTTGACACTCCCCGGCTTGAACACGCCGACCGGGCGGATCTCATAGGTGCCGCCGGGATTGGCCGCGCCGAGATCGCGGGCGACGTCGAGCGCCTCGTCGAGGTTCTTGCAGTCGACGACGTAGAAGCCGAGCAACTGCTCCTTGGTCTCGGCGAACGGGCCATCCAGCACCAACGGCGGATCGTCCTTACGCAGCGTGGTCGCGGCCGTGGTCGGCAGCAGGCGCGCCACCGGGCCGAGCCGACCCTGCTTGGCGAGCTTGTCCTGCACCACGGACAGTTTCTGCATGACGGCGGCGTCGTGCTCCTTGCTCCAGGAACCGACCATGTCCTCGTCGTGATAGCAGAGGATGGCGTACAGCATCGAAAGGCATCTCCGTTCATTCCAAGAACGGACGATTATGCCCGCGCCCGACAGGGACGCGAAAGAAATTTTGCTTGCGGGTTCCGATGGCTACGGCCCGACATTGACCGATACAAAGCCGACCTCAGGAACTGCTTGGGCATGGATGTTCTCCCCCGTTGATGGCAGGACACGGGGAGCGGGCCCGACCCGTTCCGCGAGAGAGAGGTTGGAGGTATCTGGATGAGCAAGGGCGCACTCGCGCTGCTGGTCAACGGCGGCACGGAAAACTGGTCGCCGGCGCGCTGGGAGGCGCGGTTCGAGGCAGTCTGCCCCGACCGCCGGGTCGTGCTGCTGCCGGATCCGGCGCTCGATCCGGCCGAGGTGCACTATGCCGCGGTGTGGAAGCCAAAGCCCGGTGAGCTGGCCGCTTTCAGCAATCTGCGCGTCATCTTCAATCTCGGCGCCGGCGTCGATGCGCTGATGGCCGACCGTTCGCTGCCCGACGTGCCGCGGGTGCGGGTCGCGGTCGGTGACCTCACCGACCGCATGACCGAATATGTCGTGCTGCACGTGCTGATGCACCACCGGCAGGAGCCGTACCTGCGCGAGTCACAGCGGCTGAAGCGCTGGGCGCCGAAGTACCAGTGGGCTGCGGGTGCGCTCACCGTCGGCGTCATGGGGTTGGGCACGCTGGGCGCCGCCTCGGCGCGCGCGCTCCGCGCGCTGGGCTTCCGCGTGGTCGGCTGGAGCCGCAGCGAGAAGCGGATCGACGGCATCCCCTGTTTCCACGGCACTGACGGGCTCGATGCATTCCTGCGCCAGACCAACATCCTGGTCTGCCTGCTGCCGCTGACACCGGCGACACGGCACGTGCTCGACCGCGAGGTGTTCACGAAGCTGAACCGGGATAGCCCGCTCGGTGCGCCCGTGATCATCAATGCCGGCCGCGGCGGCCTGCAGAACGAGGCCGACATCCTACGTTCGCTCGACGACGGCACGCTCGGTGCAGCCTCGCTCGACGTCTACGAGACCGAGCCGTTGCCTGAGGCGAGCCCGTTCTCGAGCCATCCGAAGGTGGTGCTGACGCCGCACAATGCCGCCGACACCGACGCCGACGAGATCTCGAAATATGTCGCCCAGCAGATCGCGCGGTTCGAGACCGGCCAGACGCTGGAAAACGTGGTCGATCGCACGCGGGGGTATTGAGGCCCACCGGCGCAGCGCAGATCGCCGACCTAGGCCGACTTACGCGCGATGGTGACGTGCGTGGCGTGCGGGCTGGCGACATGCCTGACGACGGCATAGCCGAGCGCAGGCAGATCGATGCCCGCGAACAGGCTCTCGCCGGCGCCGAGCAGCACCGGCGGCAGCGCCAGTTGCAGCTCGTCGAGCAGACGTGCTTGCAGGAATTGCCGCACGACCGACACGCCGCCGCCGACGCGGATGTCCTTGTCCCCGGCAACCGCGCGCGCCCGCTCCAGCGCCGCGACAATTCCACCGGTCACGAAATTGAAGGTGGTGCCGCCTTCCATTTCGATGTCGGGCCGCGCGTGGTGGGTCAGCACGAACGTCGGCGTGTGATATGGAGGATTGTCGCCCCACCAGCCTTTCCAGGAATGATCCGGCCACGGCCCACGGATCGGGCCGAACATGTTCCGCCCGAGGATCCAGGCGCCGATATTGTCCATCGCCTTGCGCGCGATCTCGTCGTCGAGATCGGTCGTCCCGCCATCCTGGCCGATCATCTGGCGGAAGGTCCGGGTCTGGAAGTACCAGCTAGCCGGCAGCGCCAGGCCGCCCTCGCCGAATGGATTGTCGAGGCTCTGACGCGGCGCGGCTCCAAAGCCGTCGATCGAGACCATGAACACTGACGTCCTGACTTTTCCCATGATGTTCCGCTTCCATGAATGAGAGCACCTTACGGAAGACGGTCAGGGAGGCCAGCACCCGACATTTGCCGCGCGCGAATTTTCGCGGCGGCTATTTGGCCGCGCACATCACGTCGATGGCACCATTCACGATCGCTTCGAGTTCCTTGCGCGGCACGCGGGCACGGGCGCGGATCGCGATGGTGTGGATGGTGGCCGATGCGAGATGCGCGAGCGCGGCCTCATCGGCTGTCTCCGGCAACTCGCCGCGCTCCTTGGCGAGGCGGAAGCAGATCGAAAACGCCTTGTCCAGTTCGGTGAGACCCTCCAGGACCATGGCGCGGATGTCGGGATCTGCCACCGCTTCGGAAGCCCCCGTCATCACCGTGAAGCAGCCGCGCGGCGAGTCCCCTTCGGTGTAGATGTCGAGCGCGATGGCGTAGATGCGCGCCAGCCGCTCCCGCAGCGGCGCCTCGGCGCGGAAGATGTCGACCATCGCGGCGCGCGCCTCATCCCGATAGCGCTGATAGCTCTTGATATAGAGCGCGCGCTTGTCGCCGAACGCGCCATAGAGGCTCGGCCGGTTCATGCCGGTGGCGGCGCTGAGATCATCGAGCGAGGTCGCGGCAAAGCCGTCGCGCCTGAACAGATCGAGCGCCTTGCCGAGCGCGACGTCGGGCACGTAGGCACGCGGCCGCCCGCGCCGCTTCGGCGCCACAGGCGCATCGATCTTGGCAGCGGATGGCGGCTTTCTATTTTTTTGTACCATGTCGCATTAAATTTCTTGACGCCTCCGATATTATTCGAGACAGTACAAAAATCAACCCGGCCGGAAGATCCGCGCCCAGCACCGCCAAGGAGGCACCCATGGACCTTTATTTCTCGCCACTCGCCTGCTCGATGGCGACCCGTGTCGCGCTCTATGAGGCGGGCCAGCCGGCCAACTATCTCGAGGTCGATCCCAAGACCTAGCAGGTGCGTAGCGACGGCTCCGACTTCAACAAGGTCAACCCGCTCGGACTGGTGCCGACGCTGCGCACCGACGACGGCGTGGTGCTGACCGAGAACGCCGCGATCCTGCAATATGTCGCCGACCGCGTTCCGCAGGCCGGCATCGGCACGACATCGAGCACCGAGCGTTCGCGGTTGCATCAGTGGCTGTGCTTCATCGGCACCGAACTGCACAAGGGCCTGTTCCTGCCGCTGCTCGACAAGAAGGCGCCGCCGGAGGCCAAGACCTATGCGCTGGAGAAATACACCTCGCGGCTCGATTATCTCGAGGATCACCTGAGGGGCCGCGACTATCTGCTCGATCATTTCAGCGTCGCCGACGCCTATCTCGTCACCGTCATCAACTGGACCATGGCGACCCCGCCGATCGAGCTCGCCAAATGGCCGGCACTGAAGGCCTATTACGAGCGCCTGCGCACGCGGCCCTCGGTCGCAAAAGCGATCGCGGAGGAGTTCGAACTCTACAAAGCCGAAATCGCCCGCCACAAGGCGGCCGCGTAGCGCGGTCTCTCACCACGCGTCGTCCCGGCCTGGTGCGCAATTGCGCACTAGGCCGGGACGATAACTAAAACGGCTCCGGTCCCAATCCCGGCACGTCGGCTGGCCGCGGCCCTGGGGCGGGCCAGTGGAAGCGGCGATCTTTTTCAGCGATCGCGATGTCGTTGATCGAGGCTTCGCGCCGTCGCATCAGGCCGTGCTCGTCGAACTCCCACTGCTCGTTGCCGTAAGAGCGAAACCAGTTGCCGCCGGCATCGTGCCATTCGTACTGGAAGCGCACCGCGATACGGTTGCCGTCGAACGCCCAGAGATCCTTGATCAGGCGGTAGTCGAGCTCCCTTTCCCATTTGCGGGGGAGGAAGGCCACGATCGCCTCGCGGCCCCGGAATACCTCGGAGCGGTTGCGCCAGCGGCTGTCCTCGGTATAGGCGAGCGCGACGCGCGCGGGATCGCGCGAATTCCACGCATCCTCCGCCATGCGCGCCTTCTGCGCAGCGGTCTCGCGGGTGAAGGGTGGCAGCGGCGGGCGTGACATCGGCGATCCCTCGCGGTTGTGATCACGCGCAAATTTATCGCGCCGACGCCAGGAGTCGATGGCTCCGCACCTATCGCCCGATAGCTAGGCCAAATCGGCCTTCATCAGCGCGCGAATGGACTTCGGAATCGGCTGCGCGCGACCGCCGCTGACGAAGGCGACGCGGACCTCGGCCTTCACAAGCACGTCATCGCCGCGCCTGACCTCCTGCGCCAGCATGATGGACGCGCCCTTCACCGCGATCGGCCAGGTCACGACGTCGAGCACGTCGTCCATTCGTGCGGGCTTGAGGAAGTCAAGCGCCATCGAGCGCACCACGAAGGCGAACCCGCCGGTCTCAGCCTCTGCCTCCTCGAACAGCGCCTGCTGCTCGGCGTCCATCAGGCGGAGATGGTTGGTACGCCCGCGCTCCATGAAGCGCAGATAGTTGGCGTGATAGACGATGCCGGAGAAGTCAGTGTCCTCGTAATAAACGCGGACCTGCATGTGGTGGCGGCCGTCGCGGATCTCGCCGTCGAGGATGGGTGAGGTCATCGGCTATTCCGCAATCCTGGCCGCGAGCGACAGCGCCTCGGCTGTTGCCAGCGCGCGCTTGTCGCGCGTCCAGAACACCGTCTCGGGTGTCAGCGCGGTGGCCGCCAGCAGATGCGCATCGACGTAACCGATGCCTGAGCCGGACAACTTTCGATTCGAGATGAAGGTCAGGACTTCGTCGGTCGTTGCGACGATCGCCTTCGGAAGTGCGTTCAGGTCATCCATCATTTCCACGATCTTCGGCACGTGTCCGAGCACCAATTCACCTATCACGAATGGATGCATGACAACCTCGCCGTGATCAAGAAGTCTCACCAGCCGCGGATCGCTACGACGAAAATGATCGATCCAGATCGACGTGTCGACGAGCACAGTCATTTCGGGCGACGGCGCGGAGGCGCCTTGGCGACGGGTCGCGAGCCTCCCATCCGGGCGAGCCGGCGGGCGGCCTCGCGCTCGACGAACGCCTTCAATGCCTCGCGGATCACCGCGGACTTCTCCGTGACGCCGGCGAATTCCTGCGCCTTGGCAAACAACTCGTCGTCAATTGCAATTGTCGTTCTCATGGCAAGGATTCCTCGACATCAAATATAACATCAGATGATGCGAGATTCCATGCCGCTGTCGGGTCGTAGGCCGCGCAAGCATGGTCAGGAGACCAACGGCCCCTTTGCACCGAGCGTCACCTGCACGATCTCGGGCGGCACGCCGAGGCGGAACGGCATGATGCTGCAGCCGAGGCCGCCGGAGACGATGACATCGGTCTTCAGCTTGAGATGGCCGTAGGCGAGCCGCATGCCGTGCTTCACGGGCACCGCGGGCGACCAGCCGAGCAATCGAACCTGGCCGCCATGGGTGTGACCGGATAGTTGCAAGGCGACGCGCGAGGGCACGCGGAGTGCGATGTCGGGCTCGTGGGCAAGCAGGATCACCGGCGCATCGTCGTTGACCTTCGCGAGCGTGGCGCCGAGATCGTCGGCGCCGACATGCGCGAGATGGCGAAAGCGCCGCGCCGGCAGATAGGCGAGCTGGTCGCCGAGGCCGGCGAGCCAGAACGGACGGCCGTCCTTGACGAGCCGCACCGCATCGTTCTCGTAGACCGGAATGCCCACCCGCTCCAGCGCCCGGCGCGCGATCGGGACGCCCTGCCCCTGGCGCTGCACGGCCTTGTCTTCCCAATAATCGTGATTGCCGAGGATGGCGTGCACGCCGAGCGGCGCCTTCAGGCCCTTGAGCACCGCGGCCCATTCCGACGCCGGAATGAAGCGCGTGACGTGGCGAAGGCCTGCGACATAGTCACCGAGCATGACGACGAGATCGGCATTCAACGCGTTGGTGCGGTCGACGATCTCGGGGATGCGATCGAGCGACATCCAGGGATCGCAAGCATGAATGTCGGCGAGCGCAGCGATCTTGAGCGGAAAATCCGCCGGCCAGCGCCGCGGCGACAGGTCGTAGCGCGTGAGCGTGAGCCGAACGACCGGCTCGCTGACGCCATAGGCCGCGGTCGAGGCGCTGGTGGCGGTCAATCCGCCGACGGAGCGGAGGAAGTTGCGACGTGAAATCATGGACCTGCGATCGCTGATGCCTGATCGAGCTAAGCCGCGCGATTAGAGCGGAATTGGGCCGCCTTTGTGCAGAAGGCGGGCAGATGTCGCAATGGTTACCGATGGCCTGGGCCGCGTGACGGAACCGACCGAACATTCAACTTTTCGAGAGTGCCGCGGCGGACATCACGCCCGCGCGATCAGTCCTCGTCGCCATTGCCGCCGAACAGGCCGAACTGCGCGGGATCGCGGTTGGGCTCGGCAAGGCCGAGATGGCGGAAGGCATGCGAGGTCAACAGGCGGCCGCGCGGGGTGCGCTGCAGATAGCCGCACTGGATCAGATAGGGTTCGATGATGTCCTCGATCGCGTCGCGCGGCTCCGACAATGCCGCCGCCATGGTTTCGACGCCGACCGGGCCGCCGCCATAGTTCAGAGCGATCGTCGTCAGATAGCGGCGGTCCATCGCATCGAGGCCGGCGCTGTCGACCTCGAGTGCGCTCAGTGCACGGTCGGCGATGCCGCGGTCGACCGAATCGGCATCCGCTGCGGACGCAAAATCCCTGACCCGGCGCAACAGGCGGCCGGCGATGCGCGGCGTGCCGCGGGCGCGGCGCGCGATCTCGTTGGCACCGTCGGAGCTCATGCCGACGTTGAGCACGCGCGCGCCGCGGGTGACGATCTTCTCCAGCTCCTCCTCGGTGTAGAAGTTCAGGCGGATCGGAATGCCGAAGCGGTCGCGCAGCGGATTGGTGAGCAGGCCTGCTCGCGTGGGCGCGCCCACCAGCGTGAACTTCGACAGATCGATCTTCACCGAGCGCGCCGCCGGTCCCTCGCCGATGATCAGGTCGAGCTGGAAATCCTCCATCGCCGGATAGAGCACCTCTTCCACCGCAGGGCTCAGGCGATGGATCTCGTCGATGAACAGCACGTCGCGCTCTTCGAGATTGGTGAGCAGCGCGGCGAGATCGCCGGCCTTGGCAATCACAGGACCGGAGGTGGCGCGAAAGCCGACGCCGAGCTCGCGCGCGACGATCTGCGCCAGCGTGGTCTTGCCGAGACCGGGCGGACCGACGAACAGCACGTGATCCAGCGCCTCGCCGCGCTTCTTCGCCGCCTCGATGAAGATCGAGAGATTCTTGCGCGCCTGCGCCTGGCCGACGAACTCCGTCAGCGACTGCGGACGCAGCGCGGTGTCGCCGACGTCATCGGAGCGGCGCTCGGGCGTGACGATGCGGGAGGGCGTATTCATGACGCAAAACCAGCACGAGAGCGTTGTTCTCCCTCTCCCCGCCCTTGCGGGGAGAGGGTTGGGGTGAGGGGCTGCATCCGCGAGCGAGACATGCGTTCAGACCTGTACCCCCTCACCCGGATTGCATCTGCGATGCAATCCGACCTCTCCTCGCAAGCGGGGAGAGGTAAAGAAAGGACCGGCTTCGATACGCAGCTCACTTCGACAATTCCTTCAGACCCAGCCGGATCAGGTGCGCGGTCTCGGCACTCTCACCGGCGCTGCGCGAGGCGGCGGCGATCGCGGCGGCGGCCTGCGGCTGGCCATAGCCGAGATTGACCAGCGCGGAGATCGCATCCGTCACCGGACGCGGCGCGCGGTTGTTGTCGATCGCGCCCGAGAGCTGCACCACCGCCGGATCGACATCGGCAAAGCCCAGCGCCTTGTCCTTCAATTCGCTGACAATGCGCTCGGCGACCTTCGGCCCCACTCCCGGCGTGCGGGCGACCGCCGCCTTGTCGCGCAGCGCGATGGCATTTGCGAGGTCAGTCGGCGGCAGCGTGCCGAGCACCGCGAGCGCCACCTTGGCGCCGACGCCCTGCACGGTCTGCAGCAGACGAAACCACTCGCGCTCATGATCCGAGCGGAAGCCGAACAGCTTGATCTGGTCCTCGCGGACATAGGTCTCGATCGACAGCACGGCCGCCCCGCCCGGCGACGGCAGCGCCTGCAACGTGCGGCTGGCGCAGTGCACCTGGTAACCGACGCCGCCGACATCGAGGATCACATAGTCCTCGCCGTAGGAATCGATCAGGCCCTTGAGCTTGCCGATCATGATGCCACCCCGGATATGGTGCTCGCGCCGCGTTCGAGTCCCTCAGCATCAGTGAGGGACGCACCGGCGGAAGGGTTCCCTCCCCCCTTGCGGGGGAGGGCTAGGGAGAGGGGTGCCGCTTGCTCCGCCTTACGAGGCAGAGCACGGACGGCGCTCACATCGTGATCGATTGTCGTACGAGCTTCGTTGATGCGTCGTCGTCGCATCGCATGGGCCTTCGCCCGCGGCTTACCCCTCTCTCCAACCCTCCCCCAACGCAAGTCGGGCCTGCCTGACTTGCGTAAATTCACGATGCGCACCCGGCGTAGACCCCGGTTGCGTGTGGGAGGGAGCCTGACGAGTGTGCCCTCCTCACGTCGCGAAAGCTTGCAATCGCTCCTCATAGGTTCGCCACCTTCAGCCGCAGCGCGGCGCTCTGGCGGTGATGCGCGTGGGTGATCGCGATCGCCAGCGCATCGGCCGCGTCGGCGGATGGCGGCTCGGCTTTCGGCAGCAGAATTTTCAGCATCACCTGGATCTGGTTCTTCTCGGCATGTCCGGCGCCGACCACGGTCTTCTTGACCTGGTTCGGCGCGTATTCCGCAATCGCAATGCCGAACATTGCGGGCGCCAGCATGGCGACGCCCCGGGCCTGGCCGAGCTTCAGCGCGGCAGCGCCGTCCTTGTTGACGAAGGTCTGTTCCACCGCCGCCTCCGCCGGCTTGTAATCGCCGAGCACGGCGGCCAGCCCCTCATGAATCGCGAGCAGGCGGCTCGCGAGCGGCAGATTGTCGGGCGGCTCGACCGAACCGCAGGCGATGTAGACCAGCCGATTGCCCTCGGTCTCGATCACGCCCCAGCCGGTGCGGCGGAGGCCCGGATCGATACCGATGATGCGGACGGGGGAGCGAATCGGCTGCGATGTCATGGGGGAGTGATACCGCCTGCGCACTGGGAACGAAACACAAACGGAGCGTCATCCCCTGCCCCGCTTGTCCTGCCCGCTCGTCATCCCCGCGAATGCGGGGATCCAGTACGCCGCGGCAGTTCGGATCAAGCGCAGGTCTCTGGAATACTGGGTCGCCCGCCTTCGCGGGCGATGACAGCAGTGCAAGCAGCGTCAGCCACCCATCTTCGCAATCAGCGCGTCGGACACTTCGAAATTGGCGAACACGTTCTGCACGTCGTCGTGCTCGTTCAGCACGTCCATCAGCTTCAACAGCTTTTCGCCGGTCTCATCGTCGACCGAAACGGTGTTTTGCGGCTTCCAGGTCAGCGCCGCCTTGCGCGGCTCGCCGAACTTCGCCTCCAGCGCCTTGGCGACCTCGCGGAAGGTGTCCTGCGAGGCATAGACCTCGTGTCCGCTTTCGCTGGAGACCACGTCGTCGGCGCCGGCCTCGATCGCCGCATCCAGCATGGCGTCGTCGGAAGCGACGCTCTTGTCGTATTCGATGATGCCGGTGCGGTCGAACATGAAGGCGACCGAGCCGGTTTCGCCGAGATTGCCGCCGGATTTGGTGAAGAAGGAGCGGATGTCGGAGGCGGCGCGGTTGCGGTTGTCGGTGAGCGCTTCGACGATCACGGCGACGCCGCCGGGTCCATAGCCCTCGTAGCGGATCTCTTCGTAGTTCTCGCCATCGCTGCCGGCCGCCTTCTTGATGGCGCGTTCGATGTTATCCTTGGGCATGTTCTCGGCGCGCGCCGCGACCACGGCGGCGCGCAGACGCGGATTCATCGCCGGATCCGGCGTGCCCAGCTTGGCCGCCACCGTGATTTCGCGCGCCAGCTTGCCGAAAAGCTTCGACCGCTGGGCATCCTGCCGGCCCTTGCGGTGCATGATGTTCTTGAATTGGGAATGGCCGGCCATGCGAGGTCTCTTCGAAGCGTCGGGTCAAAGGGGGGTTGGAAAACGCGGCCTTATAGGCCCCCACCGGCCAAAATCAAAGATCGGCGAGGCGTTCCGTTGCAGATACTACCGCATGCCGGAATATCAGGCACCTGTTAACCATGACTTCATGCCCGGATGAGAGGATCGGCCGTCCCAATTCCCATGCCCAAGGGTCCCCATGGCGTTCGGTGTGTTTCGAAGGCGAGGGCCGGAGCCGGTTGCGCCCGCCGTGAAATCAGAAGTTCCGGCCGCGAACACCGCGCCCGAAGCCATCACCTCGACCGAGAGCGATTCGGCGAGGGAGATCCTGGAACTATTGGAGCTCGAGCTCGGCGGCATGATCCGTCAGCTCGAACGCGCCGCGGGTTCGGTGGCCGCCGGTGCCGCCGCCACCGCCGCGACGCTCGCGACCATCCGGGCGCGCACCGACGCGCTGACCGGCCGCACCACCGCCGCGCAGAGCACCGCGACGACATTCTCGGAGGCCGCCGACAGGTTCACACATTCCGCCGAGGGCATCGGCCAGCAGGTGCGCAACGCCAGCAGGTTGGCTGACGACGCTGCAGCCGCCGCGCGCGAGGCCACCGCCAATGTCGATCGCCTGCGCGAATCCTCGGCCGCGATCGGCAACGTCGTCAATCTGATCGCGCAGATTGCGCGCCAGACCACGCTGCTTGCGCTCAACTCGACGATCGAGGCGGCGCGCGCCGGCGCCGCGGGCAAGGGCTTTGCCGTGGTCGCAACCGAGGTCAAGGCGCTCGCGGTGCAGACCCAGAGTGCGACCGAGGAGATCACCAAGAAGATCGAGGCATTGCAGAAGGACGCGACCGGCTCGGCGGACGCGGTGCACCGCATCTCGCAGGCGATCGAGGCGATCCGCCCGGTCTTCGAGCATGTCAACGGCGCGGTGGTCGAGCAGAACCAGATCACCGGCGAGATCGGCCAGAACGCCGCATCCGCATCTCACTTCATCGTCTCGGTCGGCACCAGCGCCGGCGAGATCGACAGCGCAACGCAGGAAGCAGCAAGGCACGGCGATAACGTCGCCAGGGCCGGCAAGGCCGTGACCGCCTTCGCCCAGAAGCTGAAGGCGCGCTGCGCGGTGCTGCTACGCCAGCACGAGCGCGGCGATCCGCGCAAGAACGAACGTCTCCCCTGCAGCCTCAAGATCGAGATCGCAACCGCGCGCGGCAGCGTCACCGCGCCGGTCTACGAGCTCGCGATGGACGGCATCCTGATCGGCGGGTCTGATGCCGACAAGCTGCCCGCGCAGGAGAGCCTGAGCGCGACCTTGAAGGACATCGGCGCCTGCCGCATCAGGATCGGCGAACGCTCCAAGGCCGGCGCACAAGCGCGGTTCGAGGCGCCGACCGCCGCGCTGCGTGAGAAGATCGAAGACAGAATGTGGGCGATCCACGAGGAGAATACCGAGTTCGTCACCCGCGCGATGGAAGCAGGCAGCGCGCTGACCAAGATCTTCGACAACGCGGGCGCCGGCGGCGCGGTGGCGATCGACGACCTGTTCGACACCGACTATGTCGAGATACCGGGCACCAATCCGGTGCAGTACCGCACCAGGATGCTCGATTGGGCGGATCGCGCGCTGCCGCCGTTCCAGGAGGCATTCCTCGCCAGGGATCCGCGGATGGCGTTCTGCGTCGCGATCGACCAGAACGGCTACCTGCCCGTCCACA
>Ga0099822_1004815_pt1 | contig 17615 bp, 14 predicted proteins | sample CowpeawhiteBW_FD_76839 | JGI IMG/M metagenome (GOLD analysis project Ga0099822, IMG submission 76839) | Root nodule microbial communities of legume samples collected from California USA - Cow pea white BW | ecosystem: Host-associated > Plants > Roots > Nodule | place: USA: California | collected...
ATTTATAGTACTACAAATATATGTGAAGGCTCTGAAAGAGCTATTATACTTCTACCAAGAAGTTGAATATAAATTTATTAAGTTTCAAGGATATTTGTCTAATTGAGACAAATAATGAAAAAATATATGAAATATCTTTATATCTCTACGATTGAGTTGAAAAAAAAAGTGTATTAGAGAAATTATCAAACTTCTCTCATGGTTTACACATATATTAGTACAATTGAGATGCATGTCATGGTAAACTAGAAGTTTACGAATCAATATGAATGCCTTGTTTGGCATGATCAATTGGATGGTTTGTACTACACATATATCAGTACAATTAAAATGCATCTCATAATAAACTAGAAGTATACTAATCAGAATGAATTCCTTGGTTGGCATGATCAGTTATTATGATGCAAAAAAAAGGGTTGAAAAACTCATGTGGACGCACGTTTAAGAGTCAAAAGACTTCTTCAGACCAATGAGTTCTCATGTACTATACGTTCACAAAGTTGATAATAAAACCATCACAAGAAAAATTAGAAATAAGTCAATCTCATTTTCAAAACGAATGTAGGGTGGTATTTGTCATCCAATACACCCACCTTGTGAATCATTTCATGGTTTTGATTGGTGCATCAACTAGATGGTCACATATTTGTTTATTATCAACTCACAATCAAGTATTTGCAAAGTTATTAGTACAATTAAGAGCTCACTTCCCAAATTATCCGATTAAGAAAATATGTTTTGATAATACTAGTGAAATTAAATCTCATGTCTTTCATGAGTATTGTATATCAATTGGAATTAAAGTTGAGTATCCAGTAGCACATGTTCATACTCAAAATCGGTTTACGGAATCATTACTAAAACGTCTAAAATTGGTTGCAAGACTAGTACTTATGAGAGCTAATCTTCTAATGGCTACTTGGGGATATACTATTTTGCATGTTGCATTATTGATTCATATCAAACCAACAAGTTATCACAAATACTCTATTATGCAGTTGGTTTTTGTCAATGACCTAATATTCTCATGTAATAATTTTTGGGTGTGGTGTATATGTTTTTCCCACCAAAAAGGACTATGATGGGTCCTTAAAGACAATTGAGAATATATGTTTGATATGATTCTCCCTCAATACTAAAATATCTTAAACTACCAATATTTTGACCTATTTACAATTCAATTTTTCGACTGTCACTTTGATAAATAAGTTTTTCCAACATTAGGGGGAGAAAGAAAATAATTGGAAAAGAATATTGGTTGGAATGAATTATCATTATCTTATCTTGATCCTCATACAAAAGAATGTGAATTGGAAGTTCAAAGGATAATTCATTTACAAAAATTAGTCAATCAATTACCAAATATTCTTACTGATAGAAAGGGTAATCAAATCATATAATCAAATCATTTACAAGTATATTTGATATTATTTCATAACACGCTTGAAGCGTGGTAGGCCTGTTAGTTCCAAAGACATGTTTGAAGCGTGGTACGCCTATTGGTTCCAAAGATAAAAACTCTTGAATGAGAAAGAGAGCTAAAATGCAAGATGACCTAATCGAAAATGTTGAAATCCCAAAAGATTCATTTGACATAATTAATGATTCAGTTCCAAAAGAACCTCAGTACTTGAAATTGTTGAAAGTGATGAGATCTCAATAAATTATGTCATGAATCATATATCATGGAACCAAAATGAAGTCAACATTGACGAAACTTTTACATATAATATATCAATGAATGTTATGAATGACAATGAGGATCAATTATAAATGACCATTGAAGATTGTTGACAAAGAAATGATTGAACAAAATGAAAATATGCAAATAAGCATAACTAGATTTGCTTGCTAAACAAAAGGTTTTTGAACCTATGGTTCGCACACATGGTAGTGTGAAACCCGTTGGGTACATATGGATTTTTGTGCAAAAATCAAATTAAAAATGATGAAATTGTTAGATATAAAACACAATTTGCTCAAGGTTTTTCACTAAACCTGATATTGATTTGTGAAAAGACATATTCTCTAGTATTGAATGCAACAACATTGCAATATTTGATTATCCTAGTTGCATACAAGGTTTGCATTTACATATAATGGATAATGTTACAACCTATTTGTAGGGTTCTCTTGAGAATCATATTTATATGAAAATCCCTGAAGGATTTTATTTGTCCAACAAGGCAAATTCTAAAGAGGGTTATTCAATAACATTGAACAAGCCCTTTTATTGATTAAAGCAATCAGGACATGTGTAACATAACCGTCTTATTGCATACTTATTAAAAGAAGGATATAGAAATGATCCTATATGTTCTTGTACTTATATGAAAAGATCCAAAAATGAATTTGCCATAATTATTATTTATGTATATGACATAAAGATCGTTGGAACTCCTAATGAGCTCATGAAAGCAATTGATTATTTAAAGAAAGAATTTGAGATAAAGGATCTTGAAAAGGCAAAATTTTTGTTTGAGATTACAAATTGGTTAAACAAAAGTGTTTTTTATACATCAAGAGGCTTATAAAATTAATGTGCGTAAAATGTTCTAAATGGACAAGTCACATCTATTATGCACTCTAATAGTTGTGAGGTCGTTAGATGTTGATAGATGTTCTTCTTAGACCCCAAGAAAATGATGAAGATTTTCTTGGTCTAGAAGCACCATATCTTAGTGTCATAGAAACACTAATGTATCTTGTTAATTATACTCGACCTGGTATTACATTTGTTGTAAATTTGTTAAGCAAAATATAGTTCTTCAACTACAAGAAGAAAATGGTTTGGAATAAAACATATATTTCGTTACATTAAGGGTACTACGAATATGAACTTATTTCATCCAAATGATTCAAAATCAGACCTAATGAGTGATGTATATACATGTTGTTTTACATATTTTTAAAGTGTCACAATGGTCGATAACAAATAAGATATTTGTTCACATGTGATAAAATAAAAATAATGTGTTGGATTTCCTTCTCTCCTTCAATTGATCCCAAATCCGCTTAAACAAAACAAGGAAGCACTCACCTTTTCATCCGAAGAGAGTTCATACGGGCGGAAAGAAACACAGCGTTACAGTTAAAACTTTGCTTTCAGTTAAGGAGTAAAGACATAAAATGTGACGTGGAAAGTAGATGCATGCAGCTACAGCTTACAGCTACACATAATCCAAATATTTCCTAATAAATAACGTGAATCACTACCCGTACAACTATTTATTTTCTATAAAAGAGTGCAGTAAAACTTGTTTCTTTTAGAAACCACCAACTGCACCAAAACCTTTTGGATTCTTCTAAACAATCTTTTAAATAATCCTAAACCTTTCTCTCTCCACAATCGCAATCAACACCAACCTAAAGCACAATTTTTTTATTAGCGCACCGAATAGAAAAATTCGCATTTTCTTTTACAATAACTTTAATTCGTACGTTATTAAGATTTTTTATTTCTATAATATTTTTCTATAAATTTTAAAACCAATATTTTTATTTCTTTCCAATTTTTTAGTTTTTTTAAATGGGTAAATAATATTTATTTATAAATGTTTTATTTTCAATTTTATAGGAATTAAAATAACTCTTTTTTTGCAAATATCAAAACTAAAATTTATTAAATAATACGAGAGTATTGAATCTGTCCAAAAACAAATAATTCAGATCATTCACCTTTGGAGTTACTTGTCATTTTTTCTGTAAAATTTCTATTGTAGGCATCACTTTTATTTTCACGTACAAAATAAATGTTTTCATCTCAAATCTCTTGAACTAGTATCACTAGGTAAATAATCACATTTGGTTTTAACTCAAGATCAATCATAATTTTATCTTATAAAAATAATTCAAAAGATAGAAAAGAAATATATATCTAAATTATCCTAAATCTAATTTCTAATCAACACCCCACATGTAAGAAGTCTACTCTTTTAATCTAAGATTTAATACACGAATTTGATTTTTCTGCTGAACTTTGTTGTGTATATTCTATTGAGTATTAAAAATATATTATTTTGATAATTTAAAAAATAATTTTAATATATTTTAAAATTTTAAAATTAATAGTTATTAATGTATTTTGGAAGCAAAGGAACAACAGAAAATCAAACTCTGAAGTACACATATTTCTGATAAGAACAAAAATATACACATTTATGATGAATATGAAGTAGACACGTTTTAAAACTTAATATACAAATAACTATATTTTAAAGTTTTAGATATAATATTATATTAAAGTTTGACCTCAGCGCATGCGTCATCTCTACGTAGAGTACCCATCCTAATCCGAAGTATACATCGTCATAACTTTTAAATGAGTTAAGACTAAATATTGAATAAAATATAAATTTAATCTACACAGAAGTTTCTCTATCAGGAAAACCATGAACGTAACCAAATCTTACATGTTACGGGTCAATGCAAGTATTTGAATTTCTTTCTTGCATCTCTGTACAATGTTTCTAATATTTAAAAACAAAAAAGAAATTATGTAAATTTTAAATATAAGAAAAACCCTCTGAAAACTCGAAAAACAAAATTATCTAACTCACAATGAAAAATAGCAATCTGCAAAGTGGAGATATCTTACCTAAAATCAACCATTTATTTAGCTTCTTCCCACCGTACTTTTGGGTCGCATTCTACAAATGTCAATTTATGTATATCCTCTCAGCCACGTCTCTTCCATAGATTTTTTTCTTTTATTTTAAAGAACAAAATATATTTTTTAATTTCTTAATTTTAAGTTAAAATTAGATTTTTTAAGATTTAATCTAATTTAATCAATCAACTTTATAAATAAATAAATTTAATTTTTTTAATTAATTTTGTTAAATTTATTTAATATTTTTTACATTTTATAATATTTTTTTGAGTAATTAATTAAGAAACATATTTTAAAAAAATTATTAAAAAAATTAAATTGATACAAATTCATATATTTTTTAAAGTTAAAAAACTAAATTGAATTAAAATTTAGGAAAAAAAATTTATTACCATTAAAATCATATTTAAAGTCATCTTCACCGCAAAAGTTATACAAATACCAAATACATGCATACATGTTCTTAACTTTAGTTTTCTGAATTTGGTCATGGCTCTTCTAATGCAATATACCTATAATACGTGCATTTTAATTAATGTCAATAAAAGTATTTTTTATTTTTAAGATGCTGGTTCAAAGTTCATATTTTTAAATTTTATATCGCGATACGTGTTATCTTATGATACTCCTATTTAATATTATGATTTGGATCTGTCACTTAATTGCAAATGGCCCACTAACACTTATTCAAATTGAAATTTCCCCGGTAATACCTTTCCAAATTGAAAACGCAATCCATTTTGCTTCTTTAAAAGCTCACTCCGAGATCGGAGTGAACACAACACTGAACACAGAGTATCAGCTCAAAGCAGAACAAACAACATAATCCAGAATGAGCACCGGCGCCGGACAAGTAGTGTGTGTTACCGGAGCTTCCGGTTACATTGCTTCCTGGGTCGTTAAGTTTCTTCTCGAACGCGGCTACACCGTGAAGGCCACCGTTCGCGACACAAGTATGTGTTTTTTTTTTCTTGTCTTCTATAATTTTTGTTTCCGTCGGTGATTATTGTGGTGATGCATTACTATTTGGAAGACTGAAGATTGGGTAATGTGTGATGTGCAGGTGATCCCAAAAAGGTAGATCACTTGCTTAGCCTCGATGGTGCTAAGGAAAGGCTGCATCTCGTCAAGGCGAATCTTCTAGAAGAAGGTTCCTTTGACTCTGCCGTTGAAGGTTGTCACGCTGTGTTCCACACTGCTTCTCCCTTTTTCGACGATGCCAAGGACCCGCAGGTTTGTTTCGATTGCAGTTCGATTTATTCATTTGTTTTTCTCTATGGCTGTGTAATAATTTGTTTTTACTTTTATGTATTTCAGACTGAGTTGTTGGATCCAGCTTTGAAGGGGACTCTGAATGTTCTGAAATCGTGCGTGAACTCGCCCACGCTGAAGCGCGTGGTTGTCACTTCTTCTATTGCTGCAGTTTCGTTCAACGACAGGCCCAAAAACCCTGATGTAGTGGTTGACGAGACTTGGTATTCCGACCCAGAATACTGTAAGAGAAATGGGGTATGTTCTGTTTCCTCTCATAAACTTTCATTATATCTTAATCCTTACTACTATACTATATTATATCACCTTGTTCTTCACATTTTTTGCTATTTCTTGTTTATGTTTTAGATATGGTATAACCTCTCAAAGACTTTGGCCGAAGATGCTGCCTGGAAATTTGCGAAAGAAAACAATATTGACTTGGTTACAGCCAACCCTGCATTGGTTGTTGGACCTCTCTTGCAACCAGTTCTTAACACTAGTTCTGCAGCAGTTTTAAATTTAATTAATGGTAATTTTACTATTTATGCATTATGCTCTAAAATTTCTATTATTTGGTTTGCATGCATCTTGATTACACAATGTTAATGATTTTTCGACAAACTATGTTATGATGTTTTGCTGAACAATTGAAGAAACTGTTTGATATATATACAGGTTCGCCAACATTTAAAAATGTGACTTTGGGATGGGTGGACGTGAGAGATGTTGCAATTGCCCATGTTCTGGCATATGAGAATGCTTCAGCTAATGGAAGATATTTACTAGTTGAGAGAGTGGCACACTTCGGAGACGTTGTGAAGATTTTGCATGATTTGTACCCAACATTGCAACTTCCACAGAAGTGTGTAGATGATAGGCCATATGATCCAATATTCCAGGTTTCCAAGGAAAAAGCAAAGAGCTTGGGGCTTGAATTTACTCCTTTGGAAGTGAGCATCAAGGATACTGTTGAAAGCTTGAAGGAAAAGGGTTTTATCAAATTTTAAGTTGTTACCCTTTCTTGAAAGAAACCTTCTTTAGTTCTACACTTGGTTTCTTATGTTCATGCTTATGTACAATAAGACTTATATCAGAACTGCTAAGTACTGAAATAAGTTACTCTTATTGTGTGGTTTGTAAGAGTTTGCATTAAAGACTGTATCCTTGTTATATTATTATGGATTGTTATATTATTATGGATTAAGTATGTTTTTATTTTCTAAAATTGGAATTTATTTTTATCTGAAACTTAGATATATTTGGAGAAGTTCAATACTCATCGATAATTGAATATTATAAATATATAAAAGTAGTTTATGTTAAATTTGGGATACCTATGTATGTGAAAAAGCATAAACATTTTAAATAATACTTTTCATTGAGTTTAACTGAGTATAAACATCAAAATCATGTTGTCTCACCCAACTTAACCAACTGAGAAAAAGAATGTAACTTTTGGTAGCTAAACTTCTCATTTGCTCTTTATATTTCATTTTCTTATTTTAATATATAAATTTCAAATAATGATTTATCGAGTATAGTTATCAAAATCTTGAAAGCATATACTCATGCACATTCAAATATGAAAGCTATAAACACTTAATACATTGTCTTATAATCAAAACAATACAATGTTTCAATTCATTTTTTTAATGTAGCTTTTAAGTGTAATTTGTACAAAAATGAGTTGAACATTTTATCTTCTTGCATTAGAAAAAAGAATTATAAGAAAGAAGAGATATGGTTTTCGTGAACACAACATCAATTTCATTTATTATAGTTGATTACCTCATTTTAAACATCAAAACAACAAAATTCGAAACATACATAATTTTAATCCAAAGACACACTCAAGAAATCACAAGAGCAATTGAAAGCAAATGTTAAAGACAAATGATGTTCATTTCACTACTCCTTATCCTTAAACTTGGATATTACACCTATTTGTGCCTCGCCGAGACACCTCTCAATGTTTATTTAACTTTTCATCAATCTCATAGAGGAAAATGTCATAGTGTTCTTGCCATTCCACTTGCCAATTATATACTCTATCCAATTAATTATTCATTAAAGACATTTCAAATAGAGATAAAGGTTTCTCTTCAAGAATACGTTCGTGTAATATTATATTGGGAAGACCGTATTTGAACACAAACTCATCACTTTCTTAACCCAATCTCATGTGATGCAATACACTCTTGTTAATATTGTTGGAACTGAACAAAATTGTGAAACTTCATTAATTACATCCACTTTGTTGTATTCGAAAACTTTGAACTAAACATTGTGTATGGATAAGATAAAGGCTAGCTACTCAATCTTCATAATATTATCAACCACTATCCCTAACCCTAACCAATCCATTTGGATGTTGTTATGCATATCTTTAGTTGTCATCTACGTATGATTATTCATTCTAGGAAAATGAATCCATGTTATCCACAAAGGCAAAACGTAGTTGACTTTCTTCATGTCGCTTTGTCTTGAACATTGAGACATTATGAGGGATATCTAAGATAAGCTTTGTAGACTCCGTTTTATCAAAGTTTTACACACTAGTCATGATTTTCAAATATTGTAGCTTAAACCCCACTACATCCTCTACTTCCAACATTATCATTAACCTTTTTACGTTAGAATGAATAACTTGATTGTTCACTAAGGAAGTATCATGAGTCAACGGAACAATGTAAAAAAGAGAAGATAACTTTTTAAAATATATAGTTTGACTCTGTCACCTTAATTTATTTTGAAAAATTACAGAAAAATTGGAAAAAGAAAGCATGATTTATGAAATTGATTGTGTTTGGGAGTCATTTACATGTACACAAGATGAACTACCTTACTGTGTCAGTTCTAAAAAGAACTTTAATTAAATATGCAAAAGAGATATTATTTTTTAAAATATTTAATTTTCCTAAAAAAAAGAAAAGAAAACATTGTACGAAAAGAAAAAAAATGAAAAAAAGTACGATAAGGATTAATCTTCACTTACTCTTAGGTATTTTCATTCACAATGAAAAATTAATATTTTTGAAAGTTCAGATGAAAAATCATTTGGAATTATGTTGATTTTTTTGAAGGTGAACTTGATAATAATTGATTTCACTTCTACGTATTTGTATTCCTAATGAAAAATAAGGGATCATATAATTTTTAGAAATTGTTTGAAAAATGATTGTGGTATATTTTTAAAAGCTTGATAAGATCTGACTTTACTCCTATGTGTTTTTTTTTAAAATGAGAAATCAAACATTATGTAGTTTTTTAATGTTGATATTTTTAATATTTTAAAATTTTTTTGGGTACTTTTTATAAAAATAATAGTACTAGACACTAGGAGACCATGGACAATAAGACAAGTACTCATATATTTTATTTTAGCAATGTCAGACAATTGTGGACAGTCACACAAACATTAAAAGGGAGAAGTAGAGAAAGATATTTTTGATTATTTTTAAGAAGGATGTCAAGTACTAAGACGACATAGACAATCACACATATATTCGTACCTTTATTTTAGGATATGGGATGACATGAACGGTGATACAAACATCCCAAAAAAAAAGAAAAAAGAAAATTTTTCATTTCTAATTCTTACTATATTTTTTGTGTTTTCTATTATTCATTATTTAAAAGAACATTATTTTTATTGTTATTATTTTTTTAAAACATATTTTTTTATTTTGTTAAAACATTTAATGCTTATTTGAAAATATGGAGTGCTAAAGAAAAAAAAGAGTGAAAGTATAAATAGTGAAATACGATAAGATTGTGAGAAATAAACGAAAAGTCTAACCCTTAGAAGAAGTAAAAATAAAGTGGTGGCGCGAGATAATAAAACTGATGGTGCATTGAGCAATTATTGAGAAGTGTGTAATCAATATCGGGTTGCAACGAGTAAATATAAAACAGGCCTAAGAAAGAAACAAAAAAATGGTGGTAAGAAAAAATGGGTGCATCGAAGCAAGACCAAAATGACCAATTCACAAATATCAATGTAACTAAATATTTGTACTTATTATTTACGAATATCAATGTAATTAAATATTTGTATTTATTATTAATGAATATTAATGAAATTAAATATTAGTACTTATTATTGTTAGATTACGTAGCGAACCTCTGCATAATCTTTTATTATTAATATGCAAATAAATGATAGTATAATTATTACCTTAATCATAATATAATCACAATCATAGTTTTATGTATACAGATAACTAGGGCCTACTTTCATGTATATATTTCACCACTGTAATAACGAAGTATGCAAAATCTCTTACAATTATTCACGAATATCCACTAAAATTATTTATTTAGTATCCATTACTGATTTTACTTTCGGATTTGTTTAAATCCGGATTAAGAACCCAAATTCATTCTTTCAAAACTCCATAAGTACACAGTGACTTCATGCTCATTTCCTTTCTTTCATGTTCTTCCTTTCAACTTTTCTACGATTTTTTTTAAATGATGTACTATTTATGTAGATGGAAGAGCGAATGAGTTTAATGATTGTTTCAATTGATTTGCACTAATTTGAGAGCTTAGATTTAAAGGTGAGTATGGATGGAGAGTCCTCGTTGAGTAAAGGAGATTATTTTAGAAAGACATATTATCATACATGTAATTATGGAAATGCCCCACTTTTTTTCATTTGTTTTCACTAGTGGACGTGGTGCATTTGAAGGATATGGGGGTGGATGTGGGAGTGTTGTTCGATCGTCATTGGTGGAGTTCATGTGAAGACAGGAAAGGTAATTTTCTCAGGCCATTTCCACTAAAAGAAGAATTAATTCTCCTTATATTATAATGATACATAGTTGATTCTTGAACACTATGTATTGAAGGAAAATTGATTCTCGTGCTTGTGTTTTGTTGAAAGAATCAATTCCCTCATTTACATAGAATTGTGGTGGTGTTGGTGTGCACATTGATGGTGTGGTTTGTTGGTGGTGGTAGTTGGTCACATTGTTGGTGGCAATGTTGGTTGGTGGTGTGGTTGTTGGCTACAAACATCAAGATCAACGTGGAGGCTTGGTTGCCCTTACATGACATGCCTTCACCTCTCATTGCCACTTGCAAACTTTCACAAAATTTTCTCTTATTTTGCTATACTTCCTAGTATCCTTCTCTTAATTCAAACAACCTCACTTCCTAGTATCTTTTGTTTATGAGTGTTCTTCAACATGACTCTTTCTATTTTGATTATGATTTCTTTACCTAGATGTCTTTGTGCTTCTTACTCCTCTCTTGCTCTATTTCATTTAGTAAAATATTTAGTTATATGATTCACTTTGATTCTTATAGTTTTTTTTTAATTCAATTAAGTCTTATTATTTTTAAATGGATTTAATTTGGTCTCTTATGTTAAATTGACGTTATATGTGTTTAGTCATATGATTCACCCCTATATTTATCATTCTCTTCTTCTTTCCCGAGGTCCCCACATCTCTTCCTCCTTTAATTCTTCCTCATTTCTCCTTCATCGTTAATCTTTATTCTTCACTCCTTCATTTTTTCTTTGTTTAGGCTTAAATAAATCATTGGTTCCAATTTTCGTAAATTTTGTTCACTTTAGTCCTCATTTTTTGAAATGTTCAAAAAGGTCTTCATTTTTGTAAATTGTGGTCAATTTGGTCATTTTTATAAACACCCTTTAAATTGTTAAAGGAAGGTGAACAATGATCGTCACATGTCACTTCGTATTTTTTTAAGATTTTTTTAAAATTTTTAATTTTTTTTTTAATTTTAAAAAGGTTGTCTACGTGTCAAGTCAACATTGTAACACGTGGCAGTGTTATTGTCACGTGTCAAACCAATGTCACTACCACGTGTTAAGTTAGTATTATTACCCCATGTTAATGTCTTGTCTCTTATATTCAATTTAGTCTTAATTTTTGTTAATTTTGTTTAATTTAGTCATAATTTTCGTTATTTTTGTTCAATTCAGTCATAATTTTCGTTATTTTTGTTCAATTCAGTCCCAATTTTGTTCGTCTCTAAATTGACCAAATTTAATTTTTATATAAATGATATAGTCAATTTTTTATTAAAATTTACATTTATATTAAATATTTCTTTCATTATTTTTATACTAAACCTAATCAGGGGTGGCAAAATGGGCTAACCAGACCCATTTTGACACGACCTGATTTTAGCCCTTTGAAAACGAGACGGATCGGGCCAACCCGACATGTAAAAACGGGTTGGAAGGTTGAACTTGTCTCGTCTATAGGCGGACTAGCCCGCCCCTTCCTTTTTTTCTTTCTTCTTCTTCTTTTAACGTATCCCTTTCTCTAAATTCATTCAGAAAAATCCCCAGTCCATGCACAAAATTATCATATTTCACAATCACAATCAAAAATTCCCAATTCGAAAAATTATCAAAGCAACAAATCCACAACATCATTAACAGGTTTACAACAACAAAAAAATAGCAAAAAACGTGGTGCAAAGAAGGGAAACGAATAAACCCAAAAACAAACAAGTTCACCATCGTGTGTCACCTTCTTGTTGCCATGGAGACTCCCTCTTGTTGGGGAATCTTACACAACCTTAGAAACCCTAAATCATAAATTGGGGCAAATGAACTGAATCAGAGAAATGAAATCAAAGGATTTAGGAACCCTAAATCATAAATTGTGTTTCGCCGTTATGAGTGTTGTCATCGTGGGTGAGGTCGCCACTGATGACAATGTTCGGAGTCGCGTTTGTAGTGGGATAGCCATCAAAGTCGGGCTCTATGTCGACGGTGTGGTTTTGCTAACGGAACTGATGTCGCTGTGTGTTAGGATGCAGTTGTGGCTGAGGTCGTCGTCGGTGACGTTGTTGAAGTCATGCTTTGTGAATATGCGAGGAGAATGAAGAACTTGTTTTGTGGCGCTTGAAGAATGAATGAAGAAAGATTGGGGAAAAAAATTAAAATGGAAAGGTTACGGGTTAGCCCGTCTTGTGGCCTTACGGGCCAATCGGGTTAGCCCGTCTTGTGGCCCTACGGGTCAGTCGAGTTAGCCTGTCTTATGGCCCTATGTGCCAGCGAGTCAAGCGGGCTGGATTCCTTCGGGTTAGCGGGTTCAAATATGTAACCCGATCTACCTTTTTTGGGTTGGGTTCACGGGTTAATCTATCAGGCTTAATCTGATTTGACATCCCTAAACCTAATTATACTTTTGGAAGAAAATAATTATACTTGTGTTTGATTTTTGCTACATGTAAAAAATAAGGTTAAAGTTAATTTAAAATTAAAAGAAAAATTCTTCATTATTTTTAAAATTAGAAGGTTAATTCTCTATTATTTTTTAAATGATAAAGAAAATTCTTAATTATTTTTAAAATTAGAAAGAAAGTTCTTCATTACTTTTAAAATTAGAAGGAAAGTTCTTTATTATTTTAAAAATTAGAAGGAAAATTCTTCATTATTTTTAAACTTAGTAGAAAAATTCTTCACTATTTTTAAAATTAGAAAGATAATTCTTCATTATTTTTAAACCAATTCTAAACCTTTTTACATGTAGCAAACATGAAACATAAATCTAATAATTTCTTTACAATAATATAATTATGGTTGGTTTAAAAATAATGAAAGAAACATTTAATGAAATTTAATTTAATAAAAAATTTAGTGTAACATTTGTATAAAAATTAAATTTGGTCGATTTGGAGAGGAACAAAATTAAGACTGAATTAAACAAAATTAAAGAAAATTGAAACTAAAGTGAATAAAATCAACGAAAATTGGGACTGCATTAAATATGAGTCACGAGACACTAACACGTTGCAATGATACTAGCTTGACATGTGACATTGACTTATTATGTGGCATTAACACTGCCATATGTCACAATAATGATTTGACACGTAAATAACTTTTTCTAAATTTAGAAAATTAAAATAATATTAAAAAATTAAATAAATTAAATTAAATTTAAAAAATTTAAAAAATTTAAAAATTTTAAAAATATGAAATGACACTAACATTCATTGTTCAACCTCCGTTAACAATTTAAACGACATCTAAAAGAAAGACCAAATTGACCATAATTCACAAAAATCAAAACTTTTTTAAATATTTTAAAAAATAAATGTAAGGCCCACTTATTTTCTGTCCCTAATGTTTAAGGGCCTACCCTAATCTGTTGGGCCTAGGGCTGGCCTATAGGGTGCCTAAAACTTCTAAACCAGCCCTGACCCTCTCATTCTGCCCACTTTCTAGAAGTTGTTCCTATTCCCTCTTAGAACTACAACAATGAGCTCTGCTAGGGTTTGGCTTCCGTTCCTTGTCAAGCTAGTAAACTCTGTAAGACCCGTGAAATTTAATTAATTAAATAATCAATTAATTAATAAATGCAGGTGGTGGGAACTTTGATGTCATTAAATGTTAAATGGTGTGACATGGAAAAGTATTAGCTTAAGTGGTTAAGAGTACTTGGTTTATGTGAGAGGACTTGGGTTCAAGTCCTATGTATGTCAATTGTGTGTTATTTGATTTATTATTATTTTGATAATATATTTAAGTTTGTTAAGTGATAGTATAATCTTAGGATTTTAATAATTATCACTAAAGATGAGTTGGTTGGATGGTTGCGTATTGAACTGGTGTTCGTATCACGAATTCTAAGAGTCTAAGGAGAGAATTGAGTGTTCTAAGAGTCTAAGGAGAGAATTGAGTGTTATTGGGAGAAGACTTAAGAGAAAAAATTAGGCTGGGAAATTGGAGAAGAACCTTCAAAGGCTACAAGTTTTGTGCAAGGATTCCAAGTTAGGGGAAGTGCCTTGTGTGTGTATTTAGATGAATTACGTCATGACTTTGGGTCACTACTCTTCTCAATTGCATTCTTGAGTTTTGTGCAAGGATTCCAAGTTAGGGGAAGTGCCTTGTGTGTGTATTTAGATGAATTACGTCATGACTTTGGGTCACTACTCTTCTCAATTGCATTCTGTGTGACAAGAATTTCGTATTGTATGTGCTCGGATTGAGAATTTGGTTGGTTTGAGGTTGTGTGCAAATCCATGTTATGCGTTTCATGATTAGAATGAGGGTTTTGGGTATTGAATGGTTATGATTGATTAAATCTTGGGTTTTGGTAGTTCAATTGGATGTAAACATGTACTGGTAGGTTGATTGTTGATATGGAATGCTTAGTATTGTATCTAATGCGTTTTGAGTATGTTTATGGGTGATTTCGTGCCTGAACAGGAGGAGAACTTCTGCAATTTTCGCCCAAGCGAGTCACTCTCGCCTAAGCAAAAACTGCAGGAACCCATTACTGGTCTTGGGTCGAGCGTCTCGCTCAGGCGACCAAAACTTGGTTTTGAGCGACAGATACTCTCGCTTAGGCGAGAATGGCTTGCCTAAGCGAGGTCGCGACGAAATATGTTGCGTTTACATTTGAATCCTCATCCAGGCGAGGGGCTGAGTATTTGAGCGAATGAAGGTCTCGCTCAGGCGAGAAGAGCCCGCCTAAGCGAGATGACGTGTTGAAGCCACTATTTCACACTCGCTCAAGCGAGGTGGGTTAGCTTAAGCGAGGCAAAGGGACTAGCTTGGGCAGACCCTCGGCTTAAGTGAGAAAGATTGAGAATTCATGCGTGTGGGTACTATTTGCACTGGTGTGTTTGTGTTTCCTACATATTGGGAATTATATGCATGTGTTGTGGGTTGGGCTTGAAGGACTAAGTCCATATGATCTGGGACGTGCTTGGTTTGAGTCACGAGCAAGGAGTTCGTGATGGGTGGAACACATGCGAAACATGAACAGTTTAGTTCATCGGAGGTACTCTTGTTGGGATGAGTGAGCGAGGGAGTTTATCTCATGCTCAAAAAACTTGAGAATGCTATGACCGAGGGAGTTCATAGTAGGAAAGGCGGGTATGCGTGTCTGGGTCCGAGCGAGGAGTTTGGATGACGGGCGAAGGAGTCCGTGAAGCAGGACTACGAGCGAGATAGGCTTGTAGGTTGGACCATGAGCGAGGAGGGTCGTGGAAGCACAAGAAGTCCCATGATTTAGAGTACATGCATGAACTCATATTGATGATGAGTGTGGGAAAATGAGGGTTCTTGTAAATAAATAAATAATTATGAATTGGCTTGTGGGTTTATTTCCATATTTATTTATATCTATGTGCATAGCTCACCCTATCTGTTTGTGTGTGGCGATGATCGGGTAATTTATTATCCGGGAGTAGATGATGTTTCAGGTGAGCCAAGGAATGCTTAGTGGCGGAGAGTGGGAGTAGAGTACATGGGCTTTATGTATAAAGACTTTTATTTAATTTTCATGAACTGATTTCGATTTTCATTACTTCTATTGTAAAAGTGAATTATGAGTCTTTTATGGATCATAGCGGATATTAACTTTAAAGGTTTTGAAATTTCGCGTATTTTTGGGAAATTAATTAATAAATAAATGAGGTATTTATTTCTGTCTTGTTTAATTTTTTTTTAAGTAATATCCTACCGAGATGTTACAAACTCCATTTCTATTCCACGTAAGTTGGTTCTCAACTCATGCTTTCTATTCTCTCGCTTATTCTTCGTAGTTCCAACTAGAGTTCTCTTAGTAACCTCGTTTTTAGTTCTGATTTTAGTATTTTTAGCTCATAACTCTATTCCTAGAACTATGGTAACCCTCTATTGAGTGCCTGTGCTTTCTACTAGCATATGTCCAAGTAAGGGAAGCTAGGGTTCACATGTTTTTACTATATTCTATCTATTTCAGCTTTATTTCGTGTTCATATGACTTGTGTGCTAATGTGGTTGCCTGGAAAACCTTAAAATATTGTTTGAGATTGAATGTTTGGTTGCTGTCTGTTGGAACAGTGGCGATGACTGGTATTTTTGCCCAAGCGAGCTTGTCTCGCCTAGGCGAGAATAGCATAACCTTACCCTGGTTTCTGCGTGAGCTCTTGCTTAGGCGGAGAGCTTTCGTTTTGAGCGATGATACATCTCGCTCAAGCGAGAGGCTCTCGCCTAAGCGAGAACTCGTGGGAGCCTGATGGGTTTCGCTGCAGTTGTAGCTCAGGCGAGGGACCTTACCTTTGGGCAACGAGTAGTCTCGCTCAATGTAAGTCCTAAGAAATTTAAATAATTAAATAAATAAGTATTTAATAAATGCGGGTAGTGAAAGCCTTTATGGCATTAAATTCTAACTTTCATAATGTGAAAAAGTATTAGCTTAAGTGGTTGAGAGTACTTTATTGTGTGGAAGGACTTAGGTTCGAATCCTATGTGTGTCATTTGGGTGATATTTAATTCATTATTATTTTTATGATATGATTTGGGCGTGTTAATAGAGATAAATTTCTAGATTTATAGAAAGTATCATGAAATGCGAGTTGGTTGAATTGGTTGTACACTTGCTTTGAAATTGGATGGTTGTGTGTAGGGATGTCAACGGGGCGGGTAAGGTACGGGTAGTAGTTCCCCCGTACCCTACCTGCTGGAAAAATATTTGCTCCGTACCCGTACCCATATCCGTCGGGTATCCGCTATGCGGGTACCCGTCTATTTTTTTCATATCTGCGGGTATCCATGGGTATCCGCGGGTATTTACAAAAATATTTTAAAAAATAAATATTTAACCATAATTAGTGCTTAGATCAACAAGTCTCCTTTCTCCGTTTGATTCTTGAAAAACAAACAAATAAAAAATCACTACCAATTTATATTGTAGTTTATTTTTGAATAAAATATTAAAGAAATTACTAACTTCATCAATGTCCACCTCTTGCAACATTGTATAAA
>Ga0099822_1004817_pt1 | contig 17613 bp, 7 predicted proteins | sample CowpeawhiteBW_FD_76839 | JGI IMG/M metagenome (GOLD analysis project Ga0099822, IMG submission 76839) | Root nodule microbial communities of legume samples collected from California USA - Cow pea white BW | ecosystem: Host-associated > Plants > Roots > Nodule | place: USA: California | collected...
TAAATATATATATAAAAAAAAAAAATTATTTTATATAAATATCTCTATATATATATATATATATATATATATATATATATATATATATATATATATATATATATATGGGATAACAGCTGGATGCAATTTTTTAACTTTTTATCCTTTAGTAAAAAATTACGGTTTCAATTTGATATTTTAGGGTTAGTAAAAATATTTACTATATTATTAAAGTCAAATTTTTATTCTGAATAAGAAAACATAAATTACATTTATAAAATTGTGTTTAAGTGTTTTTCTATAAACTTATTGTAAAATATCAGATTTTATTTAGTTAAACAAGTGTAATGAGTGAATTACCAAAATCCAAACAAGTTCATTCCTAATAATATAAAAGGTGGGGATCTGAGCTTTAAAATATGTATTTAAAAGCTTCATTAAATTGCACATATGCATCCTCTTACAAATATAAGTAGTTAAAGTTACCATTAATGATATGTTAAACCTTATCTCATTCATATTTTATGATTTATTATTTTCCTTTTCAAATGATCATCTTTATTTGTTAGTATTTTTCTTTCTTGTAAATTTAACCATTTCAGAACTGTATTGTGCTGTCTTCATTTTCTTTTATTTATTACATAACTTTTTATATCAATAAAGAAAATGATTAATGTATTAAGACTAACATTGTCTTGATTATATTAAAGTACGTAGACAATATTACGTGTATAATATCGAAATTAAGAAAGAAGTAAATTATTAAAATTTTAGTGAAGTTGATATACACCTATTAAGGTAAGATATTCATTAGAAAAAATAGATTGACATTTTCAACCATGTTATTTATTTATTATATACTTATTATTCATATCATTTTTTCACTTTTTCAGACAGTTAAAGAAGAGAAGAGAAATGTAAAAAATAATGAGATCTACGAAGGTCTCAACCACATAAAAAGAAAAGACATAGTATCGTAAAACCATCAACTATTATAACATATTTCGTCACTTTTGAGATGTCATATAAACTATATTTATATAATTAATATTTGTTTTTTTTTTGGGAATTTTTCGATTTTCAAATTTACCTTCTATTTTTTCTATCCAACAATACTTGCAGCTTTTCTTATTTCAGAGTTCAGTTGACCATAAATTTATAAAATAGGATTTTTTAAATTGGGTTAAGTCATTAGGATAGAAGACGACATTACAAGTAAAGTCGTTATCCACCCAATCGATTTCTATATTTTTTTTAAAAAAAATAAAAAAACAAAGTCGTCCTTACACAATATCAGTGCGATCTTTGTGTGCATGAACCTGTGCCTATGAACATTAATTGTGCAGTGCAGATTGCAGCAACGCATGCCTCTGTCAGCAGTTTTGGACAAAGTAAAGTCAGTATTAAAACGGTTTCCAATATGAAATCGTCACCACTGTAGTCGATTTCTATTTAATGGCCCCATTTGACAAAAAGAAATTGAAGAGACCAATTTTTACAATTTTGACTTCAAATACATTCTCAAATACAAAAAGAAAAAAAAAAGTCAATACTTGCTTTTAATTAACATAAGTTAGCCACATGGAAAAAGAATAATAAAAAATATTTCTTAACAAAAATCAATAAAGATGGAGTGAATGACTATTTTAATAAAAAAACCTTTATTTGAGAAGTATCATCCTACTATATAAATAATCAAATTATACTTATAGTCCTGCTTGGTAACAAATCACAACTTAAATTAAAGAAGAAAAAGTATTTAACATTGAATAATTAAATGGATAGAGATTATATTTTATACGCAAAAAAATGGGTATAACTACCTATATCTCTGAGTCTATTAAATTATTTTTTTAGGACAGACAAAAGTTAAAAAAAACATATATTTATTTAAAAGAGTTAAATAACTTTTTAGATTTTAAAATGTAAAATTATCCCAAATTTTTATATAATTATTAAATTTTGATTTAATTTGGTTTTCAAATTTTAGACATAAATAAATATAATCCTCTTGATCTAACTAACATTTAATTTATTTATACAATGTAATAGTTTCAACTCAAATATCAGTTTATAATGTTTAACACAATATATATATATATATATATATATATATATATATTAATTTTCTAAATTTGGATAAAAAATATATTTAAACTTGCGAAAAACTATGAACATATTTAAATATTTTTAAATTACAATGTACTCGTACATATTTTCTATTGATTTTTCTAAAGTTAATTTTTAAATTTTGAGATTTGTTTTTCTTTCGATAAGTATTTATGTCATTATATTACGAAATATTTTTATAAAATTAACCACCTTATAAGCATAATGTCAATGTATAGATAAAATAAAATAGTTTTTATTACCATATAATAAAAACTCATGATTAATGTTTCTCTATGTTTTCACTATAAAAATCAACTATTTATTTCACACATTCGTTTTGAAGTAAAAGAGAACGTAAAACTATTTATACTTTGAATACATTACTTGTTTTCTTTTAACCTATCTGGTTGATATATTATAACAAGTAATTTTTGAAATATTGAGATGATAAAAAGGAGAAAGAGATAGGTGAAAGGAGACAAGAAATGTGGATGTTTTTCCAATGCAAAGCATTTTTCAACATATGATAACACCATTTTACCATCTTCATCACCCTAACCGGATTTGGCCTGCATTTCTTTTCTAACAATGCACCACTAAATCAAATAATAAAACCCACTTAAGCTTTTGACAATGTCATTATTTTATTTTTTATCTTTCGTACAGTGATTCTGACAGTGATTAACAAATAATCTATCCACATGCCTTATTTCGTTGATTAACAACTAATATATATATTTCAATGTTTTGCTATGTTTTTAAGAGAACAATGGTGGTTTTTACTTTGTTTTGTTAAAATTAATTTTAGGTATTTTCTGGGTTTTTACTTTATAATTATTTTTAACCAGTGGAAACTCCTATGTGTTTTTCTTTTGTGAATATATTTTTGTATTTTTTATCGTAAGTGGATAGTTTAGTTTGAAAAATAATTAAACTTAAATAAATAGTCATTTAAAAGGTAAAATATTATGAAAATTATTTTAATTTTAAAATGAATACATTTAAATAAATGTTCACTTAAAAAAATTTGTGTATACGACAATCCTTCAATAAGATAATTATTTTAAGTTAAAAATGATTAAATTTAAATAAACAATATAAAAACAATAAAGTAATTAGTTTTCAAAAAATAAAATTTGAAAAACGTTTAGACAAAAATCTCATCTATTAATGATATAAATAATATTTTAAGTAAATTCATAATTTATTTTAACTTACTAATTTTAAAAAATAAATTAACTTCTCCATTGAATGTGGGCCTGATTAAATTTGATTGCATGCAATGTCCAAGCAAGGCCCATTAACATCTAAAACATTGCTAACTGAAATGTGTAGAGGCTTCTCTCTGCACCTCCAAACACTCTTTTTTTACCTCAATTTTCTTTTTATTTTTCATTTTTCCCTTCAGTTAAAATAATTAATTTTTTTCTCTTTAAACGACCCACCTCAAGTGTTTTTTTTCAAGAGATCCGGTTCTTATTTTGTTCTACAAAACTAAATATCCGGTATTTGTTTTAAAAGTTTTTTTTTTCGATATACCGAATGTCAACATTCGATATATTTTTCTTTTCATATATACAAAAGTCGATATCCAGTGTTTAATTTTGTTTTACAGATATCGACATCCAAAACTTTAATTTTTTTGAGTTATAGTATGTCATTCAATAAATATATAAAAATCATATATTAAGGAGTGCAAGATTATCTTCTTTAAACGTTAGATTGTCACCGAGGTGTATTCACTTGAGGGGGTTGATTTAAAGGAGAAAGATAATGAATTTGAGTTGATTAGATCATGAATTTTTTGTTGTTTACTTGAAGAGAGTTAGAGGTGAAAGTGAATAAATTTAAGAGTAAAGTTTATGACTGATTGAATTGATTTGATTAATTAAAGATTAAGTTTAATGAAAAGAAAAATAGATTATCAAATTACCCTTGATTTTAAAAGTAGTATAAAATTAAAATGAGAAAAATTACAATTATTTTAAAAGAAGTATTTAAATGAATAAATTAAAATAACATATTTTAATAATAAAATATCTATAAAAAAAATAAAATTAATAATTACTTTTTGAACTTTATTTTATTATAATAATTTTTAAATTTTTGATATTAATTGTTTTTTTTAAATATCTTTCTAAAAGTTAACCTGTGTTGTGTTGCAGTATCAGATGGCAGCATGAAGACAACACTTTAGGCTACACGTGAATTACTTCCATAAAAATCAACACGAAAACAAAAAAAAAAAATTAATGGAGGATATAATCGTAATGTGACTGATATAATCTTCAAATCTTTTCCAAAAAAAAATTAATGGATAATATAATCGATAATGTGACTGATATCATCTTCAAATCTTCATGAGAGAGGATGAAAATATAAATTAATCCCTCTATTTCTTTTTTTTCTCCGTCCCTCTAATCCATTAAAGTGAACAGACCCTCAAGTTCACAAGTAATGGTGTGTGACTTCGAATTTTAGCGGGTCATATATGCACATTTTGTATTCATGGTATTCAGAAATTATGTGAGACAACATTATCATCATGTCACTCCATATCATATAAATTGACTAATAACTCTATCATTCATAGTATTCATTGTATGATGTAGAATTTCAATTAGTTTCCACAAAAGACATTCATATATAATAATATGTGCACATTCTCAACAGTTAGAGCAAGCATGAAGAATATCAAAGCTAGCTAAGACTGCACATAAGTAGAGGAACACTTCAATAATGCATCGTAGTGGCCATAACCATGATAAATAACTCCAATAGGGTTCTCCTTCCCATATTCCTCACCGTATTCAGCTATAACTTTAAGGTTACTCGAATTCTTATCCTGCATCACCACTGTTATTGGCATCCTACAACCACAACCATTATTAGAAAATTATCATAATTTGGAACTCATGCCACTTAGAAGAAATACACTTAACTGTAAAACATGTGAGGACATGAGAAGTTCAGGTTCTCCTCCCCATATGTGAGGTTTTCTCATCTGTACCGTATAGGTCTCAAAGTCACCTTCTAGAAACCTGTTTTACAAGTTAAAAACACAAAAATGCCTGCATGAAACTTCAAAATTATATACCGCTACAAGTGAAAATAAATTTATATTTTAAGGTTTTAGGTTAAGAATGATGTAAATATTTTATATAGATTAGATTGAAATCACATTTAAGTAATTTCTTCCTTTTGACTTTGTGATAAAGACGTGCATATAAGAGATTAATACTAATTTCAACTCAAAACTTAAGACGATGAGTTTAATGGTGGTAGTATTATGTTGTTTTTATCACAAAATCAACATGAAAAGATTACATAAATGTGATCTGAACCGAACTTAACCCACATATAGTATTAACTTCAATTCCAACCTAAATCTTACAACAATGGATTAATGGATATTTTTTTTATACCGTGATCAACTTTTTCATTTTTTTTCGAAACAAGACTTAAACTCATATTTGAATTCTCAAAACTTAAAACTTATATGAAGCATATGAAATTAGAAGATTCAGATGATTTATCATTTTTTACATTACTTACCACTCTGTGTCTGCCCTCCTCTTGATGAATTCATCAACAACCTACAGAAAAATAAGATTTGATGTTTTCCCAAATTGGGGTCAGAATAGATCAACGTGAAACAATCAATTTTGACGGAGGATATACATGATCACATAATTTTGAGCTGAAAACTAGTCACAAATCACAATCTATTTGCAATTTTCAGTTAGATGGGGGAGAAAACAGTACTTTGGCTCTAAGTTCATCTGCAAGTTCTTTTTGTCTACTAAGACTTGGAGATGGTTCACCTGATCTGAGGCATGCACCATACACCACAGCCCTAAACAAACATCTACCATCTCCTGGAATGCCTGCAATAATGAATATAATAAGAAAAAAAAAAATGCTGCAAGAAGTTCATCATAACAAATTTTCTATTGTAATCTTGCAGCATGCAGTGATGTATATGCATACTTTTCAAGTTCAGAGAGGTTACTCCTTTCGATTTAAAATTTGAGTGCCATGAATTACCACCTTGCAGTTACTGTGTACTAAAAAAACTACAAGTAACAAACCAACACCATAATCATTACCTTTTATTGAATGATACTTTTGTAAAAAAACTGATCAAGTATTACCGTTCAGAAGCAATTCAAGCAGAATAATAAAGTAGCAACAAAATGAAACTAGCAAAACATACGAATTATTGGGAGGTTGTTACCGAGCGATTTTTCTGTCTGTGGCATCACTTGGCAAACTAATGCCAAACCAGGTACTGCATAAATTAAGAAAAAGAATAACAGTATATTGCTGTTGTCTTTTTGAGTTTTTTGGAGTGTGGATTATCAGGCATTTCCTCCAAACTTTACTACTCCTTTTCATCTATTCTTTTGCTTGATTTGTGGCATAAATTTCAGCACCACACTGCAGAATCTGGTTCTTTTTTTCTTCTTTTTTTCCCTTTTAACTTTTTCTTTATACCCAATTCATTCTGCCAATAATCAAACGTTTCAGAAATCAATGGAACAGATTTTTTTTTTTTTTTTAAAAATCCTGCATTTTGTTTTCTTTTTTGGCTGAGATCTCTTTGTGGCCGTGAAGTATTGACATTAGTGTTATTCATTGTACTGTGTGTTTAGCTTCACAATAGAATCGTCCAAATGTTGAGTTAAAGAATAGATTCTCCCTCTGTATTTGATTTTGAATTGAGACACTTTAGATAGAAAATATATATATATATATATGGAATTTTATAATTGACTTGTTTTTAGAATTAAAACTTCTAAACACTATTTACTTAATTAAAAATCAATGTTGATATTGCTCCCACAGACACACACATTGAACACTAAATCTGTTTTAGTCTAGTAATTGTAAGATCTATGTTTATTAAGGATTAATCTAATGATTTCAGGGTCGATTTCTAAAGTAGTGTTCGTTCAATAAAAATCAAATCCTACCAACGCATTAATTGTTGTTTGTAAGGTTTTTTTCTATACAAATCATTTTCCTGAGAAAAAGAAAAAGAAAATGACACGTTGGTTGTTTGAGTTGTTGCTTATTAGATAAATGCATTTTGAGTTAACATTTGAGTGTCACTGTGATGCCCGTCACGTGAAACTTCTTCAGAATCGAGTAATGATTTCAAAATTGGTGGGTGGCTCACACTAATTGCCAAATAATACAAACTCTGCAGCAAGAGATATTGAAGATGTCGCTTTGGTATTACACGTTTTGATGGAACTATCAACCAAACTGGTTGGACCCCCCAATAATTTGTGGACAAAGCTCTGCAACAGTGTGAATATTGGAATCCTATTATTCTCTATTGATAAGGAATCGGTTCTTTGGCCAACACCTTTGTTTCTTGTCTTGTGTGAAGTTCTTGTATTTTGTTCTTTTGATAATTTAATAATTTAGTAATTTGTAACTTTAGGTGAAGTATAAAATGTTTCACTGAGTAATATGCCATAAAAGAATTTTCTTTTTCCGGTGAATATCAGTAGCTGATGTTTTTTATCGTGTTTTTAACTGTATAGAATTTTAGTGTAGTAATGAAAAATTTACCTTAACTTCGTCGCTAATTACCTATGCAGAAAACTGTCAGTTATTATAACTGTACATGCTTTTGCGAACAAGTCCCCACTCCATCGTCACTAATCATATTAAGGTAGTTATGCGTTTTTCTAAAAACATATATAAAACCCAATTCCCCGCCATAAATGTTTTTGTTTCTTTTAGGATTTCTGTCAACATTATGTCTTAACAGACAAAAAGAAACAAATCATTTTAGTAGTTAGAAAAAACCAAATCAAAAAGATACCTTGCAGCTGGCACACTACCAGGCGAGTAACATAACATGCAACAGCATCTATCATAAGATACTAGTTAGTTTCTTTGCACTGGTTTGTTTCTTCGACGTTAAGACATAATTCAAATTTACCTCAACTTTTAAAAGGGAAATCTAACTCACGAAGCTGGTTGAAATGCAAAAACTCTCTTTCCCCGCAAGAAGAAAAAAATGAGATCGATATTAAAAGATGGATGAGACAAAAACTCCCATAAATAACACATGCCTGTACATCTCATCTTTGGGAACCAAAAAGTAAGCAGCACCCGTGGAAACGGGTGAGAGGGTGAAAAGCAGGGCCCTAAAAGTTAAGAATCGAACAGAAATTTACATGAGACTTAACACTGGGAAACAGAATAGCTCTTGCTTTTCCAGAGAAATCTAAAAGCTTTCCCTACCACCTTTTTTCTGGATATTGATTTACATAGCGGTTTCGTTTCAGGAGGAGGCATAGAGAAATCACTACTTTCAGGTTCACATTGATTTGTGTTAACAGGTGAATGGTCCCGTTGTCGCTGCTCTCGGAAGACTGTCAAAAGTTTCTGAGCCTTTTCTCTTCCTCTTGATGTTCCATTTACCGATAATGCCACCAACGCAGGGATAACGCCTTCTTGCAGGACCATCTCACAGCATTCCTCACTCCTGTTACACAAAATTAGAAGACAAGAGGTAGCTTGCTCCTGCTCCGAGAGCTTACCGGTATCCAGCGTGGAAGCCAAGGCACTTATGAGTGCAGGAGCCAAAATCATTTGCTCTCTTCCTGGTGGAGAAACAGCCAAATTTATCAAAACAGCTAGGCATTTTTCTGTCAAAGCGCAATCACCCTGGTTTGCAAGAAGGGATTGTAGGGTTTCAATGATGCCAGATGAAAGGAGATGTGGAATGTTGGAGGACAATGTAGAAAGGTTATAGAGTGCATGGAGGGAATCTATCTTGCACTGGACTTCTGTCCTGGCGTGAAGAATCTGGATAAGGAACTGGACAGCCTGACTCGTACCAATCACGTCCTTGGCTTCTTCAAGGCAAGAAAGATTCAGATACAGGGCGGCTACACAACCATGGGAACTAGTTTTTGATATCATTTCTTCCAACAGCGACAAGATTCCTGCTGATATCATAATTTCCTTATTTCTGTCGAAAAAAGAAAAAGTGGGCAACCTTGTGTTATTAATGATTAAAAAAATAAGAGTAGACATTGAGCCAATTACATTAATTCTATTATTTCTCAGCAAACTTCATTGCGACATGCTGACTAAAGGGATTATCAATTTTCATCATACACTTGTGCACTATGCACGTCTTCTGTGTTTTTCTACTATGATAACATTTACAAACCAGAAAAAGGGATTTTTAATTTTCGAAAATAAGTTTAAAAGGTTTTTCTGGACCAATGCCACTGTATTTTACTGATATACAGGAGGTCAATCGAAAATGGCAGCAGCTGATATATGGGTTAAAGGCTATTTGAGGGCGAGAGGAGGAGCAAAAGTTCATTTTTTTGTGATACTGAAGATTTTTTAACCAAAAGAAAACAAAGCAATTATGGTATGGAATAAATGCAAGGTGTCAATTTTGAGATAACATAACTTTTAAGTTTGTAATTGCATTAAAAGCAGTTATACTTTACCATTCAATACACACCTGTTGTTATTCACAGCCAGGTTGAACAGAGCCATGGCTCCATTTTCAAGAGCCGTCGCATTCCTTTCGTGCATGGCTGATTGCAGAAACTGCATAAGTGCATCAACAAATCCATTAGCCCCCATAAAAATCCTGGCTTCCTCATCATCCCGCAGCAACAGCCTCAACTGTTCAACTATTTTGCACTTCCCCTTCCAATCGTCCCCTTCTGACAAGACTTTAAGAAAACTAAGATACCGTTCATGATCTTCCTCTTGTGCAGAAAAGTTCTCAGCTGCATTCCCCCTCATTTCCTCTGAGATACCACTCTCTTCTACAGGAACAACTTTGACACCCTTCAACTTGCAAGAGCCAACACTGTTTGCAGATCTTGAATTTGTGGATTCAGTATCTGATAACGCCAATCTCCAGTAGTTAAAATCAACAGATTCAGGAGGGCCTTCAGGAATAGGAACTCCATTATGTTCACACCAACTAGCCACAAGACCCTTCACACAGTAATTAGGAGTCAAAGAAAGATGTGAAAGTTTCTGTTGCGTCTTTGGGCAGGTCGTGTGCCCATCCCTGAACCATTTCTCGATGCAAACCCTTTCATATGTTTGCCCAGAAGCAATTATAACAGGGTCAATCATAAGTTGCAGAGATATTGGGCATCGTAACTCTTCAGGCAAAACGAGCATCTGCCCTGATTCCCTATTACTTGACTTAAAGTTAAAGGAACTAAGTTTTGAAAGCTGTCTGTCAAAGACATGACAATGACCACCAGTAATGCCATCCTCAAGAGATCTCTGAACAGTGGGAGAACAAGGCTGAGAACCCTGAGAATCATATTCATCAGAGAACTCACTTCTAAATAATTTGGAATATTTCCTCATAAGGTGTAAAAGGTAAGCAATAATTGATTCTTTCCGCTTGTCATCCTCAGCTCGAGCTCTTTCAATGAGTTTTTTAAGAGATCTTCTTTCTGCAAGTGCGGCTCTTGAAGAAGTGATTCCAATAGTAGTAGCAGCTAGATGAAAGCATTCCAGTTCACTACTGTCATTAGAGTCACTAAGCTTTCTTCCCTTTTGAAGCAATGCAATTAAATCATCCCCGACTTGCTTCTCTGATGGATCAAGTGCAAATACCGTATTTGCAAGTTCATTCACAATTTCATCAATCTGAACAAATGCCATTTAAAAAAAAAAAAAATCAAACTATGAAGATGACTTAAAAAGTGTACCATTTTGCATGTGCATGTGTTTAGATAAAAGTGTCAGAATGCTAAGAAAGCTGAATTCACAGTATTGCAAAATAACATGGCTTTTGAATATTGTGTGAATAATACGTGAAAGCTCGTAAATTAGGTTTCCCCTTGCTCAGATAATCAGAAAGCAATTAGCAGGGAAGAATAAAGGTGTTTACTTAATAGAGCCGGAATACAGGATCATGAACCCAGAATGGGGGTTACAAACATAAATATATATATATATATATATATATATATAGAGAGAGAGAGAGAGAGAGAGAGAGAGAGAGAGAGAGAACCATATGCCATATTGTTGAAACTTCTCACCTGACAACCAATAGATTGAGGAACAATATCTTCTACCCCTTTAAGACTATCCTCAAGAGCACATTTAGCCTTTTCAAATTTTAGAAGAACAGAATCCGCGGTTATAGCCTGCATCATAAGTGAAGTTATTTATAAGATACTCCGCAAAATGTCTTACACATCAAATAACCTTCTCAACCAACATAAAATAACATGTAGGAAGAGCTAAGGTAAATTACATCTGCTTCACCCGCCAGGAGACAAAAATCAGAGAATAAAAGTGGAGTTGTACAATAATAATCTTACCAAGTAAAGTTTACTACATTCTGAGCAGTGCTGAAGAACATTCTTTGCCTTTTCTAAGGCTACATGCAATGAGCATAATGCCTGAATTCCAGATTTGCTCCTAGGCCTAGATGCTTCTAAAGAAGGAAATAATAACAATATCTTGCAGAGTATTGCAGAAAGAGAATTGCACATTTCTCCATGTAACTGCACAAGGAAAAAAATATATATTTGTTAGGTGATAGGTTACATCTCACTAAAGTCACACATTAAAACAAAATTATTCAAATGAGCTTCAAATAGTGTCTGTATCCAAAAAGAAATTGACTAATACAAAGCAATTTGTCTCCTTAGTTATACCATAGTATAAACACCTAAAACAACCTAAGTACTTGTTTTACAAGGTATTAATTTAAAAAAAAATAGCATAAGAATCCAAAACAACTTTTCAATAATCAAAGATATATCATCATACCTTGGCATCGCTTGCTGCAAAAAGATTTTCTTCAACCTCGGCAAGATCCATTATCCACATTCACTGTATAAACTTAGGTGCTAACTAACCTCAACTGTATAAATTAAGCAGGATCAAGAGGGTGAAAGAAATAAAGTTAGTAGAGTAGGATAAAAATTAATCCTAAACCAGTTTAGAATAAAAAAAAAAAAATCAGCCAAACTGCAGCAACCAACTAACTGAACATTCTACTACCAAAGTAGGTAGCAACTTCTTCAATCTTTTTATTTATACGCAAAAACCATAAAGTTTCACGCTATCTTCCTCACAAACAAATTTTAAAAAATGGTTGTTACGACTACGCATTCAATTTATGCAATGAACACGCGCCAAAGTAACCGAAAAGGATAAAGTCAAATCAGTGAGGAATTAGATTTGATAAACCCGCTCTTAAATTTAAAATAAACAAATAACTGTCACTTTCTGTTTTCAGCATTTTCTCTGCATCCAAATAGACCACAAGACTGGTAAGATATACTAAACAGGAGAAAAGAATTTGTCGACATGACATCACCAAAAACAACACACCAACAGCTAAAATTCCACAATACACTGAATTAACACAAAATTGGAAAACACAACCACATCAATTGAACATTATTCCATCGACAGGAGAAGAGAAACGTCGATTGAAAACAAATTCAGGACGTTCAAATTTAAAATATAGATTTGTGTTTTCATAATTCCCGCAAAAACCGCGAACACACAATCACGAACTGAGATCTTCACTCGAATTGACAACACCGAGGCACCAGATCAGCTTCGGCGATAGAAATCGAAAAACATGTTAATCGTTTATATTTAATCTTCCGAAAGAGAGAGAGATTCAGAATCAGAGAGAATTAGTTAGGGTTTAGGAGAAGAGAAAGACGCACCAGAAGAAGAGGAGAGAATAGAGAGAACAAAATGAAGCATGTGAAGGCGAATAAAACGCAGGTTCTTAGATTAGTAGAAATCGAGGATCTGTGAGCTAAGTTGGTTTTGGAGAGAGACAGGTATTGAGGTTGAAACCAAACAACAAATAGTTGGGAGGAAGAGGACAGAGGGGACAAAGGGAAAGAGGAAATGCAAACGCAGAAGAATGTGAGAGAATAGATCACACGTTACATTTCGCGATTTCCTTTCCCTTTGAACCTTAACAAACTCTGCCAAATTTTTTCATCAAAATGAAAAGTTTATATGCTTGTAGTTTTCATACTTTCGTCAATCACTACTATTTTCAACCCGAAATATGAGATATAGTTTATTTACGTTTATTAATAAATTAATTAGTTTAACTAATAATTCATTTCTAGTTATAATTTTTTTCTAAAAATAATATTAAAATTATCGGAACTAACTGTATTTTTTTTCGCTTCATCACTTTCCATTTAAATAATGATTAATATATGTGTTCGTCTAATAGTTTTATTTTCAGAATAAAAGACAATCTAAACATATATTTATTTTTCTTAAAATATTTTTAAAGATAAAATTGTGACAAAATTTAAAATTTTAAAAAATAATATTTCTGAGATAATATTTTAAGATGTCACTTAAGAAACTCAAGATCGAACGGAAATGGACATAGCTATATAATTTTTAAGAAAGATAAAGAAAAACACACACAATCACATATAAAATTGTAATACATGTTTTTCTCAAAAAATTTCATGTTATTTTTGTCTAATATTTAATAGATTTGAAATAAAATTTAAAAAAAAAAACATCTATAATCCTAAAAGTAAGACCAAAATAATGAGTACTTTAAAATATGGAGATTAAAAACATAAAAAATGAAATAGAATGATTAAAATTGTGAAATAAGAGCTAAAAGAAAATAAAAATTAAATATATTTTTTTCTTTTAACTTATTAGAATTAGTATTTTTCTAAAATATTAAATAATTTAACTCTCAATTTTGTAAACACGTGGATCTAATATTTTTAATTAAATTTTATTGAATATATTTGACATTTGAACGTCAAACAAATTTAAAAAATTTGATTTAAATAATTAAATTTATACATTTTTAAAGATAAGAGATTAAGCAAATTTAAAATTAAAAAAAATTAATTTTTATTTTTATTAAAAATTAAGAAACAAAAATCATATTTAAAAAAAAACAACTAAGATAATAATTTAATTTATTCAATATTTACGAACCAGCATAACTAAATTTTTTAATTAAATATAATTAAGATAAACATAAGTTGGGGACAAAATTTGGCTTTTTAGGAATGAAAATAATGTTGTTTCTCTCTCCCGCTTCACCGGCCGACACTTGCCGACCTCCATGTTTGTCGCGTAGTGAACCTGTCATTTGTCGTGATAGTTGCTCGGTAACAAAATTGTCCCTTTCGTTGCTTTTTTCTTTTCAAAAATAACCAAAATCTTCAGGATCTATCCGACAACTACTTTTTTTAAGACGTTGAGTACACAAATAATGGATCAAAAAAATATCTCCTTATGTTTATTCTTGTAATATCGTTTAACTGTTTGTAATGTCAATACTACGTTCCTAATTCGCCCTTGTTTTGCACTCCAACGTGATAAGGCGGTGAGCAAAATTTGTCTCCACCGTCGCATGGAAACTTGTGAATTCAATTAAAAAATAAGCATTTTCATGTGCTTCTTCTATTAAATTTCACTCAAGTTTTTTGGTATTTAATTAAGCCATTTTTTTCTTTTAACTGTTGTTGGATTAGTTTATCAAGTACTTTGTGGTGAGGAAATGTTCTTCAATATCTAAGAAAGTCTAATCTCTAACCATCACGATCGCTGATGTAATGTCTTAAAATAGCTTAATTTATAATCTATCTATCTATAATAATAAAAAGGGATTTCTCTTTTTTATTCACATTTCATAATATCCATTTTATCCTTAATAATTTTAAAAATTAATTGTTTTATAAATAATTTATTTTTAATTATTTTTCTATAAATCTCTTTTGTCTTAAATTATCATTTAAATTTTCTTTTTACATATCTTATTTTTTTATAATTTTATATTTAGCAACTATATTAAAAATTATATATTTGTTGTTGATCTTAACTTTTTATAAAATTAAAAAATGCAAATACACAGGCGCTATTTTTTATTTTCCAATTTTATCCTTAATTATTATTTTAAAAATTAATTATTTTATAATTAGTTTATCTTTAATATTTTTTATTTTTTCATTTTGACCGTTATTCTAAAAACCTTTTTTAACAGTTATTTTATTTAACAACTATTTTAAAATTTATTATATATATTTTAAAAATAAATATTATTGATCTTATAAAAATTAAAACATGCAGATACACAGGCGCGACAACGCCTGTGTGTTCGCTAGTGTATTTAATATATACTACGGACAAAATAAATAAGTTTAACTAGTCGGATGGTATCTATTTTGTTCGGATATATCACTTTGGTACTCACTTTTAAAAATGCGTCAATTAAGTCCTAATTTTTAAAAAAATGCATAAAATTGATCTTTTCGGGAAAAAAAATTATTGATGTTGTTAACAATATTGATATTTAGAATAATTTACAAATTTAAGTATTGATATTTATATTAAAATTTAGTGGTAAAAGTCATTAATAAAGTTAACAGAGTTAATAATTTTGTTCTGAAAGGGACCTAATTGAAATATTTTTTCAAAAGTTGGGACTCGATTGACATCTTTTTAAAAACGGGTATCGAACTGATACATCTGAACAAAAGTGGATATCATTCGACTAATTAAACCAAATATATAAAATCGAATGTTTTTGCTTTTTCTCTTCGTCTTTATTTATTAATAGTTATTCTTTTATTTGTTATCATATATTTCACTTTATTTTTAATATATATAATTTTAATTTAAACATTAGCTTAATAACATTACAATATTAAAACATTAACTTAATAACATTACAATATTATTATTACTAATATAATATCACGCATATTTAAAAAATCATACACACAAGTACGATAGCGCCTATGTAATATCATTAACAATAATTATGTTTTTATACATGATAATCTATTATTTAAAATATCAAAAAATATATACTATTAAAATAATGTCTTTAAAAATAACAGTACATTATCGGATAATGTAATATTTTTTTTCAATCGAATATATATTTTTATATTTTTGGGTTATATGTTTTCTTCATCATTTTCATTTTTCACTTGTTCTGTTTTTTATTTTTTATTTTTTTGTCCTTGTTATAGTCCCAGATGTCTTAGGTTCAAAATTTTATTAATTTACCAAACTAACCAATAATACTCACATCTTCTGTAAATTTTCTATTTACTGTTTCACAAATTAAGGTTTAATCTTCAATACCGTCGCACGTTTCAAACTCATCTGCGAGGATATTAAAGAAACTCCATTTTCGTGTGGTAAAAAAAAATAAAGAAAATAAACAAAGATAAAACAAACAAAATAAATAAAATAAAGATCGTTTGATCGAACAGAAAATAAATGGAGAAGAACAATAATTTTTACCCCAATATTTTTTTTATTATATTAAACAGTATAAAAAAATCGTCATTTGTTTGATTTTATAATTTTACGCCCTCATTCGTTTTTTTTTTCTCTCTTTCTTATGTCTGAAACAGTGAAGTGGATCTTTTTAATGGCAGCAAATTTCCCACGTAGGAGCATGAAAGAGCAAAGTGAGCAGAAATTAGTGTCTATATATTCCAAATGTGGGCACAGACCATACCACATTGCAGTGATTTTAACCACAAATATCACACGAATCCGTACGGATGGTGCGTTTGTCTTTACATTCATGAACTTTGAGAGGTAAAACTTTCAAATCATCATTTCTCCTACCCAATAATCGACTCATCACATACCTATAATTTGAACATAAATAATTACTAGGTTCAATGGTTATAGGAAATTTAAATTTAATTTAATATTACAAAATTACCTTATATTATAATGATATTTTCCCTTGTTTATATACTATAATTTAACTATTTTAATTAATATAAAGAATTATTTTTCACACAGAAAAATACGGAATGTAAAAATAAAAAATTCTCATAAGTTATATTGACTAAGATATATTTTTAATAATTTTATAAGTTATTAATTAAATGAATTTTGTTTTTATAATTGGCATGTGATCTCTAATATAGAGATGACAAAATGGGTTAGTCTAACATGTTTTAATTTGACCCGTCAAAAATAGGTTGGATCACATTGACTTGTCAAACAAAAATAGATCACTAATAAGAACTCATGGATTAACATGTTAAATTATACTGGTCCATAATTTTTTTTTTAATTTGTTTTCAATTTTTTAATTTGTTTACTTTTAAAATTTATTTAAAATTTTAATTGATCAGTTAATATTTTTAATCAGATAAATTACAATAATTATTATATTTACATATTAAATTATTTTATTATAATTGAAACTTAATTTATAAAATTAGTGATTTATCCTATACCATTAAAAGTTAAACCATTAAATTTTAATATGAGAATGTGTAAATGTTTATAATATTTTAAGTATTAAAATCTAAAATATAAAAAGAGTTTAACTTGGAATTGATGTAAAATGCAACACTTTTAATGATTCTTTTTATTTCAAATGATCACGTTGTAATATGAGAATAACATATTAAGAAATATTACAACTACAATCGGGGGCGAATCTTAGTGTATTAACCGGGTTATGTTTCCCAATTTTTTTTCATATATATA
>Ga0099822_1004823_pt1 | contig 17600 bp, 6 predicted proteins | sample CowpeawhiteBW_FD_76839 | JGI IMG/M metagenome (GOLD analysis project Ga0099822, IMG submission 76839) | Root nodule microbial communities of legume samples collected from California USA - Cow pea white BW | ecosystem: Host-associated > Plants > Roots > Nodule | place: USA: California | collected...
ACAGAAATTTTGCCAACGTTTAATCAATTTCAAAACTGTTTCGGTCAATTCACATTCAAAAACTCACATTGAAAACTGATTGCATGGTGGTGATATTCAAAACTGATTACATGATTCACATTCAAAAATTCACCTCACTCAAGCACACAATATATACTCACTCACAAACTCACGCACACCATTGCACTCACTCACCAACACACTAAATCCACATTCAATACCAACACACTAAATCCACAATCAACACGCACATAAACAACATTATTCTATTTCAAAAAGAAAACAAAAGATTAGGGTTAATAAAACGTCAAGAACCCTTCATTTAAAAAATTCAAAAACTGCATTTAAAAATTCCAGAAATGGAATACGTGATCCGTTTCAGAAAAGTATGAAACAAATCCCAAAATCCGTTTGAAAAAAATACATGAAACTTTATGAAACGGATTTTGGAATACGTTTCATACTTTTCTGAAACGGATCACGTATTCCGTTTCTGGAATTTTTTTTTAAAATTTTTGAAACGGAATTCGTAATCCGTTTTAGAAAAGTATGAAACGGATTCCAAAATCCGTTTCATAAAACAAAGACATGGAAACATATGAAACGAATTTTGAAATCCGTTTCATACTTTTCTGAAACGAATTATGAATTCTGTTTCACAAATTTTAAAAAAAAATTCCAGGGACGGAATACGTGATCCGTTTCAGAAAAATATGAAACAGATTCCAAAATCCGTTTCATAAAGTTTCATGTTTTTTTTTTCAAACGGATTTTGAAATTCATTTCGCTTTTTCTTGAAACGTATCACGAAATTCGTTTCACAGAATAAAAAGGAAAAAAATGCAAAACTAATATTAACATTCCAACCATTCAAATCAAATTCGAAGAGGCTAACCTGCAGAGAAGATAAGAGGAGAGAATGGAGGACCTTCAAGCACAGGGAACTCACAGGGAACACCTTCAAGTACAGAAGAGAATGGAGGACAGTGACAACGAGAGAATAAAGAAGAGAGCTTTCAAAAATAAAATTAATGAAAGTGAACACACAAACCTCGGACCAGGGACCACCACGAGAGAATGAAGCAGAGAAAATTAAACCTCGGACCAGGGACCACCACGAGAGAATGAAGCAGAGAAAATTAAAATGAAGGCAATGGACCACAGTGAGAATGGAGAAGAAACAAAGAACAAACGAGAAGAAACAGACAAAATGAAGGTATGAAATAATTTGGGGGTGCAGAGACAAGTTGACGTAGTAAATTTCATTTACTGCTCTTCCACCGTTTTCACCCACTTTCACCTACAAATTAATTAAGGGTATAATGGTAAATTTGAGGGGTACTGAAGAAGCCTTGGAGGTGCAGGGAGATGGCGCCTTATTCTTTGGTTGTCAACGGTCATGGTTTTCTTCTAGTTTTGAAATTTCCACATTATAATTGTATTGATCTTATTTATCTATTAATAGGATAGTTCTCGAAGGTAAAAATAAGTGAGAAACATTAGAGTTGCATAGACAAATTTGTCATCGTAAAATTTGGATTAAGATATTATATAAAAATGTATTAACTACTTGACAATTACAACTAAAGTCACCATTTATATAAGGGTAATATAAGATGACACACTCATTTGCCATGCTTTTTATAAGGGGGAAATGAAAAATAATGTGTCAAATAATGAATGTAGAAGAGTGTCAAAATAAATTTTTCCTTTAGATAAAAGCTCAAAGACTACAATCTTGACATGGACTAAACAAATTTTACTTGCGGAGTCTATGATTTACGAGCATTCTTTGTAGAAGAAACCTTGTACAGTCGAACATATTAGGTTGTGCTAATACATTAAAATCTTGTTATTTATTTAACTGTGGTGATAAAATTAATTATTTGCATGTGGTATTGTAGATGCATTGACAAAGTTTTAAAGAGAAAAAAGTTGGAAGAACCTATGACATTAAGGATGTGATCAAACATAATTGATGAAATAAATTTGATGTTGTTGTCTTGTTTTTTATTATGCAATTTAATGCTTAATTCACTTTGTATTTAAGTTTAACATATTTATTTTAGTTTAAGAAATACTTAAAGTGTGTTTGAAGTGTATTACATGTAAATTCATATAACTTGTGCATTTTGTGGGACTGGTGTGAGATGTTAAAATTGTAATCCGTTTAAGATGTGAGTCATACAGCGAACTTTTGTAATGTGGATTCGAGTTTAACTAGGCTAGTTTAACCACATATCCAACTCTAGTTACAACACATGCTAAATTTATGGAAACATTACACTACACCCTTAATCTTTTAACATTTTTCTTTTAGTGTTTTTGTGTAAGTATTAAGTAGTTGTCCCTCTCCATAAAGCTAAATTTATAGAAACACCACTCTTAACTCTTGGTCTTATAGTTTTGGTGTAAGTAGCAAGTAAGCATATTATTGTTAGAAGTTGATGTAGTATCCCAATTAGGATGTCAATGTGGCAGGGTAGGGTAAGGACAGTAGTTTTCCCTACCCTACCCGCTAGATAAATATTCGTTCTGTATCTGTATCCATATTCGTGGTATCCGTGATGCGGGTATCCACATAATTTTTTAATATTCACGGATATTCACAGGTACCCGCGGGTATTTAATAAAAAATAAAAAAAAAATTAACAACATATTTTATTCGTAAATTCAAATAAAATACAATACATAACATTCATAAATTTTAAATAAAGTCCAAATAACTCATTTAAATAGTGTTGAATTACAATTTACAAAGAAATGATTTAAAAAAAAAAAAAACTAATTGATAAAAAACATAACTCATTTGAAATCAATATATTAATATTTTAATCATATTTTTTTTAATTTAATCACGAATACGGATATTATGATACCCGTATCCGCCCAGTTAACATGCGTGTATTAAAAATACTCATACCCGTTACCCGCGATTATCCATTTACAGATCCATTTTCTACCCATTGTGGGTTTTATATACGGATACTTACATTTACGAATTTTATTGACATCCCTAATCCCAATCATGTACTTGTTTTTCTTCCTTTCACCGAGATTCATTAATTCAATTGATTGTTTGAAAAACTTTGATTTAATTAGGATTTAGGTGAAAACACTTTATCTCTAGGAACGAGGGAGTAAAACCCATTTGTCAAATTTTAAGTTTTTGATCTTAATGTTGATTGTTTCACAAATTTCACCAAGGAATTGTGAACATAAATAATTCACAATTTCTATGTTTAGGGATTAGAGTAAAATGAAAATCGTGGATTGTTAAATTTAGTGAGTAATTGAAATTGTTGGATAAAAATTAAAATGAATGTGTGAAAAAGGTTAGTGATCTCAACCTCCATCATATTTTTATATTTGATTTTTCATTCAAGTTTTTTAATATTTTAAAAAGTAACATTTTACTTGAATTAGAAATTAGACTTTATATATTAATTATGCATTTTTTCAAATAAACTCATGCTAGATATTATTATGAATATATTGACATTCAAAATATATCAATAATTTGTCATCACAATTTTTTTTTTATTAAAATAATAAAATATAATAAAATATTTAAAACATTATATGAGACAATTTTAATTATCAACTTTATGCGCAAACTAATTTTAACTTATAAAGATTTTTTTTTAAAAAAAATACTTATTAAGAAATTTATACAAAACACATTCAATTATATGTTTTCTTCCAAGAAATAAACATCTACGCTGCGTAATGCATTTAAAAAGTTTGATGCTTAAAGGAGTTTTAAGGTATGAATATGAACAAATATTTTACTATTATTATTATTATTATAGACGAAAAAATTCAATTAATGATATTACTTAATGTTATTTATAAATATTTTATTTTTTGTAGGAAATTCATTATTGCTTAAATTAAATAAAAACAAAATGTATTTGATCATATAATTAATTACAAAAAAATTAAAATGAGTTTAAATTATAACCATGCCAACAATATTACTTATATCATGTATTTAAAATTATTCGAAAATTTTGGTCATTTAGTTTTTTTTTTTCATATATGTATCAGAAAAAAAAATTAAAAACTTAGCATAAATGTTTTAGATATTGTTATCGTTCAAATTTTATATATTTTAAGATAAGCGTATTTGAATTGATAACTGTATCGAACTGGAATGAAGTTAGTTACTTTTTTTTTTATAAAAGTCACATAATTTTACTTAAAATTTAACTGATTTTTTTCTATAATTTGTTTTTTGAAAAATTGAAATTGATCGCTCAACACGAAAATCAAAAGAAATTAGATTACTTTTTTCGGGAAAAAGACAATGAATCCGTCGCCGGTATTATTCACTATGAATTTAATGATTCTATCACATTCTTTCCTCAAACAGTACCTTAATAAGTTAAGAAAAAAATATTATACACTAATATTAATTTCTTCTGCTAACTGATGCAAGACTTTTTAACTGAAAAAATAAGAGTTTAGATTTTTTAGACTCATTTTATCTGTTAAAAATTACTTGATCCAACTTAAATTTAATTATATCAATAGTTATTATGTGCTAATTTATTGTGTTACTTAATACAAAATGGAGGAAAAAAAAAACTTAGTCTTATACCAAAATTGTAGCTTAACATTTTTATTCGATCTCACTTAGATCACCAACCAATTATCATTGGAGACTACAAGAAATAAAGTTACATTGAATTTGATTATCTCATTCTAACTTTTAAGATTTTTTTTTTTCTTTCTATTTCCCTCTCCATAGACAATGAGAATGAGATTTTTGTTCCATTCTCATTCCATTATATATACCATATTTAATTTTAAAAAAATTAAATATTAATTAATAAAAAAAATCTATTAAAATAAAAATATATGCATAAATGGGTTCATTACTTTGTCGTTGGCTTTCGTAACGATGATGGAGCCGTCACGGGTACTTATATTTTTCTTTCTGTTAATTAGTGCTTAATTGTTTATTTATTTTTCTGAACCGGTCTTCATCGAATTAAATATTCTTCTTGCATCTTGGTTCAATCATAGCGACAAATTTAATACGATGTTTAGGTGAAGTTAGACGATAAGCGTGCATGAGAGTGAGATGAATATTTGAGGCCACTAATTTTCCAAGTGGTAACCCCACCCACTTCTTTCCATTTCAATTCTTTTATGATCATGGCATCAGCAACTCAAATTCTAACCCCACCTTTCATTAATCATTTTCACATCTTCCAAGATCATTAATGAGACTCAATTTCACTAAGATAAAATATATTTATAACACGTTTAAAAAATATATCGAGAATAAATTAATAAATAAATTGTTATAATAATTTTTTTAATATATATTATCAAATTATTATATCTAAATATTCAAATTATTTTAATTTTTACATTTTTATTTTTGTAATTTTGTACACTTTACATCAAATTACAAGTGTAACAAATTTTAAGTGTAAAAAATTACAAAAGTAAAAATGTAAAAGATAAAATAATTTGAATATTTAGATAAAGTTATTTGATATATATATTTAAAAAATTATTGCAAAATTATATATAAATTGTAATTAACCTTATTTACTAATTTGATTTTACATTGAAAAAGACAAAATTGAATCGCTTTAAAAAAATAGAAGTACTAAATTGAACTAAAAATTTAAATAGAAAACTAAATTGAAAACAATTATTACTACTACCACGTGTCACGACTGTAAACTACTACGTGGCACCCCGATAACATGATACAGGACACGATGATAACATGACATGTGACAGTTTATAAATTTTTTAGAAAAAATTAAAAAAATTAAAAATTTCAAGACTTGACACATGTTCTACACAAACATAGTATTAACTCCAACTTAACAGAAATGACAAAATTAAACCTTTTTAAACAATTAGAGAATTAAATTGAACCAACCAATGATAAGGTGATCAAAATTGAATCAAACCAAAAAATTAGATGACTAAGTTAGTAATTATACCTAACATATAAATATAAATAAATATATATCTTATCATGCAATCCAAATTTTAAAATTAAATTAGACTTAAAATTTAATTTTTAAGATGTCATAAAATTTTTATGAATCCTATTCTAACAAAATTTGTCATTCATTAGATCTATAATGTCATTCATTATTAAATCAATATAAATGTCTAATTTCATGTTTGATATGTATATATTTCGCTAGCTTCCTTGATTTTCACTCTTGACGTCCTCAAAAGAAGCAAATATATTAAAGATCTCTTGACTAGAAATAAAACCTTAAGAAAAAACCTCGTCTTACTGAACTATAGTTTATTAAAGTTGAGTTAGGTCGAAGTTTCACTGACTTAATACAAGTTTCAGAAAGAACTGAATAAGAAGATAAGGAAAGAAGCAATGGAGATGAGTGAGGCAAAGTGAGGAGGAGGAAGATTAATGGTGTGAGAAGTTGAAGATTCATTGGCTGATTTGACATTAGAGCAATCAAGACCAAGCTCCCCTCCTTTGCACTCATTGGCAAAGAGGCCAGGAGGGTATTTGCCATAGATGTTTATGTAGCTAAACATAACTTCTGCACAATTAGTTGTCAAATCATTGATGTCATTAGCAAAAGGGCAAGCAAATTGCTTGAAAGCATCACAACACACCTTGGCTGGATATTGAGGTCCCTTGCATTGGCTTGTCAACACTGTGTAGTTTTGGTTCTCAAAATCAACTGAACAAGCTGCACACAACTTCTCACTTATTATTTTTTGCTTGTTTAGTTTTTTTTAAAGTACTGTAGAAAGCAACAAAGATATTAGTTCAAAAAGAAAAAACACACTTTACCATGGTTCAAATCCAACGTTGGAACATATTAAAGAGGATCATAAAAGTTTGAGTGGCTAATGGGTTCACATTGCACTAGTTTTTATATTCTCATAAAGACATTCTCGTCAGTGGCTAAGCATTAGTACGGCATATGTGAGTCATGTCTCCACTAAAACTTTCCTATTTCTTAGATATCAATGAAAAAAAATAAATAGATACTAATATTTTGACACATTTTAATTTATTATTTTAATTCATCCTTTAATTATTTATTTTTATATTTTTTAATAATGTGATAATCTAAAAATGATTAGAATAGTGAGTTAAATGTAAATAAAAAAATAGATTAAAATATCATTATCAAAAATAAATGACACCTTTAAAATCTAAGCCATAAACATGTTTTTTTTTTCTAAAAAAAAAGTAAAAATCGTGATATTCATTGTCATTATTTTATCGGTAAATTTGTCGTTTAGTATTGGAAATGTATCCAAACATAACTTTAATAAAACGTTTTATGCAATAACATGTGGTTTAACTTTGATTAATATATTTTAAAAGAATTATTGGAGGAGGACAAAGGGAGAATAATTGAAAAAAAAAAAAGAAGGAAGAGGGTAAGTTAGATTTAGAAGAAAAAAAAATCACAATGATACAGAAATGAGAATAAACATAAATAATTCAACGGAGTATGTGTTTTAAGAATTAGTGTGCCTTTAGTTTAACGGTTGAGAATTCGAACCCAGTTACAAATGATATTTAACAAATTTTTGTTATGTTTTGTTGATTTCTAAAAGTGGATTATTTTCAAAACAAAATCATAAAACTTTTCTATCAAATGAAATTTTGAGTTTCACTCAACGAAAAACTTAAGGTTTTTCTAATTTCAATTTGAACACATCCTTAAGGTTTGTTTGGTTATGCTTTTGAAAATTGATTTTGTTGCTTAATCGAATTATGGGATAGAGAAACAACGATTAATTATTTCTCTTTAAACGTGACTTTTTGATATTTAAATCAGTTCTGCATAAGATAGAATCGATATCAAAGATGCACTTAATCTCTTGTTGTCTTTTGCATAACCCATTTGAATTCTAGAAAGGGGTAATTTTTAAATAACCCATTTGTATTCTAAAAAGGGGTAATTTTTAAGAAATAACCTGATTTCAAGTGCTTCTTCAAACATCATACATAATTTTCACATTTGAATTCAATGGCATGTTAGTGTAACTATTTGAAAAACTCTAAGAAAAAAAAAAAAAAACACATATAGGCAAATTCTTCCAACATAGTTTCAGATTTCATTGCTAGTTCATAGTTTCCAACAGTAATCGAAAAGAGCATCACAATAAAAATGTTACCTTTCTTAGCCTGTAAGAGGGCACGACCAGTGAACGCCTCAGACTCAAATACACGATCTGTGTGGATACAAAAAAAGTGAAGCAGCCATGATCAAGATTTGAGAGATGAATAAAAAAGGTTGAAACTTTGAAGGAAAAGAATGTACCTGAAATGAATGGAGCAGCAGAGGCGAATGTGAGTAGGAGGAAACAACAGAGAATGGAAGAGAAGAAGGTATCGGAACCCATTTTCTCTTTCACTCCCTCTCACCCTTTTGATTTAAGATTTTTCCTTTTTCCTTTGAGGTGTGTGTTTCGTTTGTTCTCTGGTTTTGGTGAGATGAAGAACAGACATTATTGCAGGAATTGTGGTAGAAATCGAACGCGTTGTCAAGCTGGCAAACTTCCAATGGCTCTCCGCAACTTCTCTTGCATTTGGTAGTTTTTGGTTGTTTTATAAGATCTTCTTTTCCCCCTTTAAATAGTTATAAAATCTGTCATTTTTCTTAATTATAGTTGTAGACGAGGAAGGTCAGGGAATTATCACTAGATAATTTTTTTTTTTACAATTTTTATATTGTAAACTCTTTTTTTTGTCATATGATTGTTTTTTATCGGATGATCTTGAGTTCTTAGTTATAAGATACTTAACTAAATGAGTTTTCTTTTACATAAACAATTTTTTAATTTAGATTATCGGTTAGGTTTACAGTATTATCTTTCTACTTTATCTTTAAAATACGTTGATTTTAATATTTTAGAATATATTATAAAATTTCGATATATTAGATAGACAATCTCGAAAATTCAATAATGAATTTGAACTTGAATTTAATTTTATATGTTGGAGTTATCAATATTTACATTATTTAAGGTTCTAAGACGCGTTATTTATAATATCATTTCAAACATATCTTAGAATAAAGAACTAAAATTTCATAATTACCACACCACTATTTTAATTGTGTTTCTTACCATAGTTATTAAATTCAACCAACGCATTTGTAACATGAAAAAAATGCAATAATTAACTCACTTAAAGTAAATATCATTTTAGACATAAAAACTTAATTATAAATTGATGAACTAAGTGCTTAATTAAAATACAATCAATATAGTCATTAATGTAAAAACAAATATATTAAAGAAATAATTAATACATAACAGGGTCCATTTCTCATTTTTAGAATTTGAGGAGAATATATACAATTGTGTTGATTGTTGAAGAAGTTAGAAAGAAGGAATAATTAACAATTTTGGAAGACGTGTATATTGATTATGTTTATACATCCTATAATATTCCATAATAAGTGGTAGTGTCTAGTTATAGACTTAATCTACTATTTTCAAGAATACTCTAGATAATTTTAAATTTTGTTAACTTTTTTTTTCTAAATTTTTCTTTTATTATAACTTTTAGAAATTTGTATCAAATTTCACATTCTTCCTTAATGCAAATTTTAATAACTTTAATAAGCATAAATTGTAGATACTCAAAATTGACTCTTGGTAGTTACTTGGTAAAAATGTGTGGAACTTAATCTCGTATTTCATATTACTTAAGTTGAATTTATTTATTTTTTCCAACGTTATGAAGTGTACCAAGATATTTTGTTAGTTATTGAACTTCTACATGAGATTGTTTTACTAGAACAAGAAAGTTATTTCTCACAAATTTTTCTTTTTTTTTTCTAATTCCAAGTAGTATTTTTATCAACTTCAACTTTCTTACTAATAGTGAGCTTCTTTGTCTGCAGGTTGTAAGCTCTGTATAACTTTTTCATTGTGTGCTACATCCCAAAAAAAAACAAAAAAACTTGTATTGTCTTGTTTTCTAAATTATGACTTTTTTTTTTATCTAGAATATATATGTAATAAACAAATTCCAAAACTCTTAATTTATGTCTAACATCAATATTAGGATTATATTTGTTTATGTCTAACATTTGTCCTTTAATTTTGTAAAAATTAAAATTAGTTTCTCTTTAAAAATTTTTGTCCAAGTTAGTCTATCAATTTTAGAAATTCGTGAATTTAATTCTTTTAACCAAATTTTGATAAATTTATTTGATGTTTCAAATGCGTTTCCCATCTAATATTGAAGTCGAAATATATCAAACGATATAAACAATTCAAATACTATCATGAAATTCATTTGAAATGTTAAATAAACTTAAAAATATTTGTTTAAAATAACTAAATTCAGGAATTTCTAAAGTTAAGAAATTAAATTATGGCAAAGTTTAAAAAATAGACTAACTCCTATTTTTCAACTATAACGAAAAAAATATATATTTAACCCTTATATTATCAATGAATTAAACTGGTTAATATAAAAATTCCCAAACTTATTGTAAACATATATTAATTTTCTTTCTTCCCACTTTCACTTCATATGTTTTTATCTTTCTAATCACATTCTTTATTGCTTCTATACTTTTTTTCTTCTCTTCCGTCCATCCTAGAATAAAACCAAAGTAAATGTTTAAAATCTCAGTTGCAATTTGCTTTGCGTGAGGCAAATCTTCTAATTCTTTTTTTATATATAAAACATAATTTATGAAGGGATTTTTTATACATTTCTTTTTAACTGATAAAAAAGGAAAAGAGAAATAAATTTCTCTAGGATAAAATTAATTTATACTCAGGTTAAAAGTAAAAATTTAGAAATTTATGGGAGAAACTCCATAAATTAATTTATATGTAAGCTAATTTTAACTTAAAGAATTTGATTTCAATTTATCTATCCCAAATACTAGAAGAAAATCTTCCAAACAAACTCTTTCACCTAGTTAATTTCACTATTTTTTTTTTCATCAAATTTTTATAGAGGTCTTCTCCCTGCACCTCCAAGTCTTCTTCAGTACCCCCAATAATTACCATTTTATCCTTAATAAATTTTTACCTGCAGGTAGGTGAAAGCGGGTGAAAGCAGTAAATGATATTTACTGTGGCAATGGTGTATTTTTGCTTTGGTTTTTAACTGAGCTCTGCACCTCCAACTATTTCCACATCGTTTCTTCTCTCCATCGTTTGTTGTCTCCGTTTTTTCTCCACAATGCTATCGCTTTCTCAATTGTCATACGTGGTCCATGTGTTTCAAAGTGGTAGTGGTCCCTGCCTGTGCTTCATTCTCTTGTCACTTGTTTAAGCTGTCGGTTGTCCTTTAAGCTGGTTTGAGCTTCGTGTGCACCGCTGTTTCATTAATTTTATTTTTGAAAGCTCTCCTCTTTTCTTCTCTGTCAGGTTAGTCTCCTTCCAGTTTAATCATAATCATATTGAATGTTTTGGAATTTGATTTGAATGAAATGTTGTTTGTTAAGATCCGTTTTGTAATTTTTTTTTTGTGAAACGGATGTCGGAATCCGTTTCAAGGAAATGTGAAACGGATGTCGACATTCGTTTCATTATTTTTTTTGTTTTTTAATGAAACGGATGTCGAGATCCGTTTCAGAAAAATGTGAAACGAATCTCAATCTCCGTTTAATTATTTTTTTTTGTTTTTTACGGATATCGAGATCCGTTTCATATTTTTCTGAAATTGATATCGAAATCCGTTTCGCTATTTTTTTGACTTTTTTTTTACGAAACGAATGTCGAAATCCGTTTTAGAAAAATATGAAACAGATCTCAATATCCATTTTAATAAAAAAAAAAAAAAAAATAATGAAACGGATGTTTCACAGTTTTCTGAAACGAATCTCAACATCCCTTTAGTGTTTTTCTTTTTCTTTTGCTTGTTACGGAGGTGGAAGGCACTGGTGTTGTTCCTTTCCCTTGAAATCGTTGAAACTGGATGCATGCATGCGGCTTACACAGAGACTGCGGCTTACATAGAGACTGCAGCTTCCAACAGTTGCCCCAAGTTACTCAGAGGAGGTGCATTGCATCGTTTAAAGTTTCAGCAATGGCGGTGGTTGTGGCAGAGATGAAGAGGTTCGAAAAGGATGTGGATGTGGTTGTGTTAAAGTGGGTCTGTGAGAGAATTAAGGCATGTGTTTGGAAGAAGGAGAAGGTAGAGATTGGATGGGAGAGAGAAAGAAAGACAGAAAATAGAGATAGAAAGAGAGAGAGAGTGTGAGGTTGGTGCGTGGTTTGTAAGTTGGTTGAAGGCTATTGCTGATTTTAATTTACAGTAAGCACAGAAAAGAAGAGGCAAAGAAGAGAGAAGTTGGTTCCCAGAACTCAATTGAAAACATGTCTCAAGTATTCATTCATTAACTTAATACTATTCTTGTAATTAGATACCTTCTTTTTTACTGTTGTTGTCTCTCTTCCACGCTCTTTCTGATCAACAATTAAATACCTTCTGCAGTAAATTTTATTTACACGGCTTTCAACCATCCTGGGAGATAAAAATTATTAGGGTAAAAAGGTAATTTACTGGAGGTACAGAAGAAGGGTTGGGGGTGCAGCGAGCAACCCCCATTTTTATATTCAAAACTTCCGTTAATTACGTGGCCCAACTTCTTAAGTTGCATGGGCCAAGGAAAACGAACACAAGCGGAGAAGGGTAGTGTTTAACTATTTTTATACATCATAATTTCCTTTTGCACTCCACATAGATAAACTCCTGATTCTCTCTTTCAATTTATGAAAAAATACATTTAAATTCTGAAATTTAAAAGTCAATTTTTTCATAAAAAAAAACAAATTATAGAATTTATAATTATTTTTTTATTTTTGAATTATGTAATCAGAAGTTTTTTTACTTTCATATAATTTGAAAGTTTTTTTTTTTTTAATTCTTTTTATAATTTAGAAGTGCCTTCTAAACTGTATAATTTTAAACTCATATATATATATATATATATATATATATATATATATATTAGATTATAAAAATTCAGAAATCAATTTTAGATCACGGAATTTAAAAGTAATTATTAAGGAGTAAAAAAAGGTCATCAAAATACAATATGATAAGTTTACCTTTCTAACTATATAAAACATAACATAAGAGATAACAACTATATGACTAAAAAAAATAGAGCCAACGAAACATTCACGAAGAGAATAAAATAATCAATAGTGACAACATAAAAGACTGAATATTTTATCTTTTCCACACTTCGCCATAGAGGTGAAGAAAGCAACCAGGGAGGTGCAAAAAGAAATATCCAGCCAAAAATTCTGAGCCCGGTTTCTTCGGAGCGCAATATAGGGGACTTTTCCCTCGAAAGAGTTATCTTGTACCTCTAAATCTGTGCATTTATGACATTAATATCCCTACCAATCTCAGCAGGATAATAGTAAAAAAAAGAAAAATTAAATCATTCAAGATGTCCTTATTTTTGTAACGACATCATAAGTAGGTCCTCTCAATATTATTTGAATCAATTGAGCTCATATTTTGAAAAATTCGTTGCAATTAGGTTCTTTTCGTTAGTAGTATTCTAATGGTGTTAACTATGTATCATTTGTCAACATGTGATTTTTTTGAATTTTTTATTTTTTTTTGAATTTTTTAATAATTTAAAAAAAATTGTCACATGTCAATCTGACATTGTGTCACGTGGCAGAGGCGGTGTGATGTGACAGTGGTAGTGCCACATGTTAGTATTGATGTGAAAAGTCTCACTGTAATTCTTGTATGTATTATTTTGTCTCATTTTGGCCCCAATTTTTTTAAAACTAAACCAATTTCATCCTTATATCAAATTTAATTTTTATATAAATTTAACAATGGTATTTTTATTATAATTGATATTTTTATCAAAATTAAGTTTATTTAAATATATATTTTGCATTGAATTTTATTTAAATTTTGTTTTAAATATTTATACATCTATAATTTATGGATAATTGTTAGAGTTGATTTAAAAATAAAAAGCTATACAAATTCAAATATAAAATTTTAAAACAATTTTATAACAATTCAAAATACATATATTTATTCAAAATTTTACAATTCAATTTATAAAGTTGTTATTTTTAAACCAACTCTAACATTTGTCTATAAATTATTGATATATAAATATTTAAAACAATATCTAAATAAAGTTCAATGCAAAATATACATTTAAATAAACTTAATTTTCTGAAAAATATCAATTATATTAAAAATACCATTATAAAATTTATATAAAAATTAAATTTGAAATAAGGATGAAATTAATTTAGTATTTAAAAAATTTGGATTAAATTAAGACAAAATAACAAATATAGGAACTACATTGAGATTTTTCACATCGAATAGTGACACTAGTACTGCCACATCATACTATCGGTGCCATGTGGCACAATGTCAAATTGATATGTAACAATTTTTTTTTTTATTTTTTTTTAAAAATTATTAAAAAAAATTCAAAAAAACATCATGCTGACACGTGGCACATAGGTAACATGTTTAGAGTACTATTAACGGAAATGACCTAATTGCAACAAATTTTCCAAAGTAAAGACCTAATTGAGTCAAATAAAACTGAGAATACCTATTTGAGATTTTGTTACAAAAATGGAGACTTTTGGAATGATTTATCCTTAAAAAAACCACTGAATTTCCATATTTAATTATGAAATCTTGCACCTCCAAATTCAAATTTTCAAAATTACTGGGAGCTTTCCTCTTCATAGTGTATGGTGTCACCTCATATCCTAGAGGTATGTATAAAAATATAAACAAATAATTAAAACTAATACAGAAGACACTGGATGTCGATATCCATAAATCAAAACAACAAATCAGATGTCAACATATATAAAAAACAATGACATCAAGAAAAAAAAATACTAGATGTCAATATCCATAAACCATTACAATAAATCAGATATCGACATCTGTAATAAATAACGAATTTGAAAAAACAAATGCACCAAATATGAATATCTAAGTCTAAACAATAAATGGTTGTTCTTATTTGTAATTTAATATTTTAAATTATAAATATTAAATATGATAAAAAAAATCACCTCGAAAAAGTAACTTTAAGAATGATGATCATGTAATTATTATTTTTTTTCAATAATCAGTTCCTAAATGAAAAAAATCCCAACTCCAGTTCGTTCTTTCTTCCACACCATTGTAGTGATAAGTTTGTAAAAGGAGATGTTGGATGGTAACAAGAATGGCAGTGGTAATGGAAATGCTGGTGTTTTCCCTTACTTCATCACGTTGAATACCATGTTATATATTTTTATTTTAATTGAAGGAAAAAGTGAGAATTTTAAAATATTTTGAGAGTATAGAAAAACTTTTTGGAATTATAGGAAGAAGTCCCCCAAATATACAGTCCAACGCATGTTTTGAGGTCTCCCAATGAACTACAAGTTTAAACCTATTAGACTAATCCAGAAACCTTTTTTTTTTTTCTTAAACAATAGTCCACACACCTAGTCCTATTTTGTAATATGAAAAACCGTCGAAGTTACTGAACTAAATTAATAACAAAATTATATCAGACTAATATCGCTAAAAAATTTTTTAACTAATTTTAGTGACCAAAAATTATTAGTCACTACAATAATTAATTTATATACAAATTTACAAAATTAAAAATTATTAGTTACTAATAGTCATTATTATAAATAAAAAATTATAATTAGTCACTTAATTGGTCACTAATTAATTAGAGACCAATCTAGTAATTAAGTCATTTTGATAGTCAAAATCTAGATAACTAGTTTTTAATAACCAATTTCCTTTGGTAGCAAAAACTATGGTAGCTAATTTTAAAAATCAATTTAGTGACTAATTATAATTTTTTATTCATAATAATAACTATTTTAGTAACTAATAATTTTTTACTTTGTAAGTTGATATCTAAATTAGTCAATATAGTGATTAACAACTTTTGGTCACTAAAATTAATTACTAATAAGACATTTTCTTGTAGGGCATACTATTTAAATTAAGTACATTAAAAACGAACACACAAAAATGTTATAAGCCGGAATAAGTTTATTATAAACTCTTCCAGCAGCCACGTACATTCGGTACAAAAATTAGGCATGTATATTAAAAATAAGGTATACTTTTTTTGAATTTTTTTTATTGATAATGTAAAACTTATTTAATATTTAACTTTTGATGATTGAAAATATTCAGAAAATTGTATTTACATTCTATAATTTAATTTGATTTTAATATTTGTCCCTAAATAAAGTCCTACTTTTTTATATTGGTTAAAAATCAATATAATTTGAAAGTCTACATAAGAAAAGTTCATATATCAAAATGGTAATAACAACTTTATGGGCCAAGGGTAATCTATGGATTGGTCTATGTGAATTGTTTGCTATCACATGTTGTTCTTGTTCATAATCTGCTTATTTATTTATATGTTAAAATTATTTTTTTCTAGCTTACCCTTTCTTTTTATGTCTATTTCATGTTTGATTTTCCTTTTTGCAATGATCACCAATGTTGATGTGAGCAGATGTGGGAACTTTTGGTGATCACCATGATGATGAAGATGTTGTTGTTTAGTTAGGCATGTTGGATCTTGCTCATTGTTGAACTTCTTTTGAGGAACAATTTTATTTGTAATTTCTTGCTTTGTTGAGCAACATTTTACCAGTCTATTTTATGTTTTAAGACATATTTATGGCATTATTTTGTGCCCCTAGTACTCTTGTTCTAGTATATTTTGGATAAATGTAAAAGGTTATTTCTCATATACTTTATGTCGTTGCTCTTATTTATATTATAATTATGTGATGTTTCATTTATTAGAATTATTCTATTAAATGAAATATCACAAAATACGCTCTCAAATTCCTCCTATATTAAAATACGTGAATTATGTCATATATACCTCACATATTAAAATAAACATCATGAAAAACTAAACTCACATGTGTCTACCTTAGGGATGTCAACGGGGCGGGTAGGGTACGGGTAGTAGCTCCTCCGTACCCTACCTGTTAGATAAATATTTGCCCCGTACCCATACTCATATCCGTCGGGTATCCGTTACGCGGATACCCGCCTATTTTTTTCATATCCACGGGTATCCACGAGTACCCATGGGTATTTACAAAATTATTTAAAAAATAAATATTTAATCATAAATTCAAATAAAATAAAATAAAATACATCATTGTCATAAATTTTAAATAAAATTCAAATAAACTCAAGTTCATAAAATGGCATTCAACACAATAAAAATTCTTTAATTAATGCTATGATAAAAAAGTCCACTTACTCCGATTAATTCCTGAAAAATAAACAAAATAAACAAATAATAAACCTCAATTGCCACGAGCCAAGTATTCTTATTTTGATTCCATAATTTGACAACAAGCATACCATAAACGTCATTGTCTATATAGGATTTGATATATATGCCCAATTTCAAATAAAGGAAAGAGAATAATGTCAAGGGATATACGTGAAAGAAGACAACGTACCGATACTTGAAATTTGAAGAATGTCATAAATATTTACTAATATATATATATATATATATATATATATATATATATATATATATATATATATATATATATATATATATATATATCATGTAAAT
>Ga0099822_1004824_pt1 | contig 17600 bp, 8 predicted proteins | sample CowpeawhiteBW_FD_76839 | JGI IMG/M metagenome (GOLD analysis project Ga0099822, IMG submission 76839) | Root nodule microbial communities of legume samples collected from California USA - Cow pea white BW | ecosystem: Host-associated > Plants > Roots > Nodule | place: USA: California | collected...
AAAACAATTGTTTTAGCGGTTGAAGAGTGAAAAAGATAGATTAAATTATATGATTTTTCTTCTTATCTTTTTATTAGAATCTTTTGCCACCTTGATATTCATTCCCATCTGTTGCTTGATGCGATGGAATGTCTTTTATAAGGACCTAGATTCTAATTTTTTTTCTGGAAAAAATTATATTTTCAGTAGTTTATTTATTTTATTAATTTTTTTGTATCTTTTAAAAGCAACATATTTTTTTTCTATTATGTATTTCAATAGAAATACACTGCATTATTGAAAAAAGGGTGTTTATCACAATTGTGAGTTATACATGGATTGAAATTGAATATCTATTAATATGACACAATAAGTTTAGAGATAACACGTCTTGAAAATAAACTTTTAATAGTTTTATATTTTACATTTTTTTTATTTGTCGGAAGTTTCACCTCGACTACAAAAGAGGTCAATTCACAATATATGAGTGGGTGCAATCCTCACTTTATAAGTCGGTTTTGTGAGATTGAGTTAAGCTTAAAGTTCACTTTTAACATGACATCGTAACGAAGTTAAAGCCTATCCTAGCGAACTACTTTCTTGGACATTTTGTTACACACATTATCGTATGTGTTGGAAGTCCCACATCGACTATAAATAAGGTCAAATTTACAATAGATGAGTGAGTGCAATTCTTACATTAAGCTTAAAGCCCACTCCTAACATTATTTTAAAATTTACAATAAAAATATTATTATTAATTTCATTTATATACATACCTTTCATGCTTTATAATAACAAAAATATAATATCTATACTATATATAAAAAGATTCTTATTTATATTTATTTTCTAATTTTAATCTTTAAATAAGTCTTTTAAATTAAATAATTCTTTTAAATTAAATAATTATTTTATTTATATTATATGTTAAGTGATTATTTATGTAAAATGAACCATTTAGTTATTTAATTATTTTTTAATAATAATTACCTATAAAATAAATAAAAATTATTGACAATAAATTTTAAAGATTATTTATATTTAATTTTATAATTATAATTATAATAATATTTATTATTTTTTAATATTTAAAAAAAAAGAAGAAAAAAGAGTAGAGTCTGTGTTTTTACTCGTAAATTATAAAGGTGATTCAGGTGGTACTAATATTAATAAGTGAGACGCGAGGGACCTTATAATTTGATGAATAAAATGGGTGAGGTAAGAAGAGGGATATAATCTAATTATTCTTTCTACTTTTTGGTTTCATTGCAAATTGCAATTCCTCCCATTATTCTGAGAGAGAACAGAATAACAAGAATTTCTCTTCCAATTAATTCACCACCTTTCCCTCTATCCCCAACACAGATTACCCACTATTTTCTTTTCCATATTCCAGTTATCATACATTGGTTATATTATCATTCAATATTCATGGCGTCGAGTTTTGATCGATGGGAAAAAGATCCTTTCTTTAGTGCTGCCGAAGAAGTTCAGGAATCTTCTGACAGGTAGATGTCGTTCTTCCAAATAGGTTTTGCATTTGGTTTTCATGTTTAATCGAATCCTTAATTTGTTTTTTTCCGAAGAATGTAGGTAGGCATAATAGAATGTAATCTTGCCATGTAATTCCATTTTGGGGGAAATAAATGCACCTCCCAATACCTACCTTTTTTTTTTCTCCCAATATTGAAAAGCTTCAAGGTTTTTAAGTTCATTTTTTTGTGCACAATCTTAAAAGAAGAAGCCTGAATTGATGCCATCTTCTTGTTATTATCATTAACCAATATATTTGGGAGCTTTGGCTCGTGTACAAGGTAAGGTTTCCTCATAAGCTTCGACCCTCTGGTTTGGCTTTGAAATTAATTGTGGGTCAGGGACCGACAACATAGTTAAAACTTGTCAGTCCTGTTCATGGATGTGTTGCTGGAATTGAACTTAAGTCTTCCTCAGCGTGTGTTGCCAACTGAACCACATATCTATTGGGCCTAATTTTCTTGTTATTGACATGCTATGATTGTGTTTTCTAGGATGGAATCTATCTATAGAACATGGATTCACACAATGAAGGATGCATCCAGCCTGTGGAACTGTGATGAGGCCCGCCGAGATCTACAAACTGCCATTGGCACTGCTACATGGCAGGTAATTTCTCTTAGTAAATATAGTTTCAAATTATGTATCATCATAACAAAGCATGTGGTTGCACTTGTATGGCTTATGCAGTTAGAGGAATTTGAACGGGCTACACGGTTAAGTTATAGCAAAGTTTCAACTGAGGATGCAAGAAATAGACACCGAGATTTTGTTGATGCCATCCGTGACAAGATTAGCAATGTTGAACATTTGTTACTAGAACCTGTTCATTCAGGTACCAAGGCATCTCTGCCTTGGCCGCGTCTGGATGAAGGAGAACGTGATGAACTAGCATCATTTCTCTCGGGAACATCGGCTGCTGTTAGCAAAAATCCTGCGAAATGTAACAGCAGAGATGGTGAAAATGTGCAATTAAGTGACAAAGATTCTATCCCTAATTGTTCAAGCAATTTACATATTTCATCTGGGTGGGGTTCGTCTGATGTAGCACAGGAAAAGTCACTTGGGCATCGCAGGGCAGCTACTGCTGATCCTGATATTGGTTCTTGGCAAATCACTGTTACTGATGGTGTGCAAGAATCGAATTCCTCCAATGGTTCTTCCAGTCTAAATCCTGTGCACAAGGTAGCAAGTCTCTCTGGATTTTTTGGTTCCGTGGATACTATCTCTAAGTTGAAGTGGCCTAAGAATGGTTATAGAAAGCTGAAACCAGTGAATCATTGTGAAGAAACGGATAATGCACTATTACCATCGGCTGGATTGAATGGGGTTTGTGCTTTAGCTGCTTTTGTTTTTTAACGGAGATTTGCTTGTGTATGTCATTGCTTTTGCTTAATTATTAATCTTTCATGTTTATTTTTCCAAATAAAGGGCATCAAGGCATACTATGAAGAAAGTAAGAATTGCCTTGATAATTATGATGAATCTTATGATAAGCAACTCCACGGGTGGTATGGGGCTTTGCAAAGGCAGCTTCAAAGATCTCAATACCAAATGCAATACAATCGGCATGTTCAAATAACTATCTGGGCTGTTATTCTCCTTTGCTTGATTGGTAAGATTTAGATCTTTGTTTGGGTGTTTTAAAGAAATGTATGCACTTGCATTCTCTCAGATTTCTGTAGCTTTTATCATACACTACTTTATTGGTGGAATTTCACCTCCCTTGATCATGAAACTATTTTCGTCTCTTTTTACTCCTGGTTCCTTTGTTTCTGAAAGGCAGAAGGCTGCTTCTTGGTGCTCTTCGTTCCTTTCTGTACACATGATTTCACACATAGACATGAAGCTATTTTGAACTTATAAAACTTTATTATTCCAGCATTTCCCTTCTTCTCAAGTCTTCAATCTATTTATAATGTTTACACTGTATACTCTGAAATTGATCACATACATTGGTTGTCCAAACAGTGCTAGTAATCAGCAACTGCACTCCTAACTATTTTCTAAACCTCTAACCCTGCTTATTGCTTACATAGTATATGTTGCTTACTATTTTTTATTTGCCTGCAGTTTTTATTGCTTTTTGCACGATGTAGAAAGGAAAATTTTGTTACATTATCTATCACTTTCTGGAATGCGGCTGGCAGAATCAGGTTGGGACAAGCGATGCCTTGATTCGAGTTCATATATGTTGTCGCATAGGCAAGCGAGAGGCTTTTTTCTGGTTCTCGCTGGCATACATGGTTTGATGTAACATTTGAATGCTTTGATGTCACTGTTTAGAGTCTTCCATTGCACAGTGTAGCACTTCCTAGCTGTTTTTCTCTTCATGGTATCCATTTTTCACCTATCTGAGAATGGTATCGAGAAGAGTGTTGTATTCCCTCTTCGCTTTTGTACTATATCAGGAGATCAAGATGTACAGAACTAATTGAATGGACAGTGTAACCTATATAATTTCTCATGGATGCGATAACTGTGTTATCTACCAAAGATTTTAGGTTTGCGATCACAATTTGGGGCCAATATCCATCTTCATTCATGTCAATTACTAAGAACTAATGAGATTTACTCGTTGTTATTATGCTAAGTCTAGAGCTAAGGAACGATTATATATTTTTCAAGGGCTCAACAAACAAAGATTTATTAATTGTTGTACCAAGTCTATGGAACACCGAGTCTGTTATTTCAATGATTTTGTATTAGTTTTATTGGATTAAACTTTCATTTTTGTTTCTCATGGTTTTTTCTCTTAAATTTTCACCGGATTACAACTGTAATAAAAAGACAGTTTTTATTGTCCTACCCAGACAAGGCATTGTCTACTGAAAAAATATACATATACCATTTCATGTGTTTTATAGAACAATTTCTTTTTGTTTCTTCCTGTATAATGTATTAGTGTACTCATATTATGCGTTTTGGCTCTCAATGATCGATTACACGAAAAAAAATTTGACTTATATCACAATTTTCAAATTATGTAGTTTGAGAATTAAGTTTGTATAATTATTATGATAAAAGAATTCTTTCAAAGAATGGGTGGTCTTCCCTCTACAAATTCGTAGAGACTTGGATAATGGTTGGCACAAACTTTCAAATGTTTCTTAAGAATTTAAGTGAGTTAAATAATTTTGTTCATGTTAAATCTAAAATGAGATTTAGGTAAGAAACATTTAATGTGTATATGTTTTTTAATGATAGTATAGTATAGAGGTTTGTTTATAAAGACAAAGACTATTATTTTCCAGTCCATTGCTTAAGAGTAGTGGTATTATTATTAAGATTTTTTTTTTCAAAATGGATTCTAAATCCAAATATTATTAATTTATTATATACTTGCTAAAGATCTATAATTACTATCCGGATGGACCAATTTTAATATAAATAAGAAATAATCAGAGAATAAAGTATATAAAAAATCATTAAATATCTTACTTTAATATTTTAAATTAGAAGTATTGTTTTAACATTTTATATTATTCTTTTTCAAGATTTATTAGTGTTGAATTTGCCTTTATATGAACTCTATTAAAAAAAATCAATTATAGAGGTTAAAACCAAATAAAACAAATTATCCATTGTGCCGAAATGTAGAATTGTGTATTTTGTTTACTTTTGTTTAAAAAATCATTTGTTTTTTGTCACTTAGAGAGTTTGTTTTACCAAACACATCTCATGTCATAGTCCGTGTCAAATAGATAAAGTAAAACAATAAATTAACACATAACATCATGAAATAGTTAAGTTAGGTGCTACAAAGCAATTCTCTTTAAATTTTCAACCAGGTGTCAGGAGTCTCTTTTATATTACTTGTTAAGAAACCTATGTACGTATTATGAGAGTGAAACGTGGAAGGAATATATAAGTTTTAAGAGAAAACTTACATATCACACATATTGAAAACTTATTTAATGCATAGTTTATTTAATGCATACTTGTCTAATGCCTGATACATTCATAAACTTATTTAATGCATAGTTTATTAAGACAGAACTTTAAACCTAGCTGGAAAACATTACCAGCGATGGCATTCTACACTAGTTTTGTCATGATTTTTATATGTTTGAACAAATAGAAAATGAACAAAATTTAATCATAAAGAAAACCGAATATTGTATAAGAAAAAAAACATATTTGGTTGAAAAATAGAAAATGAACAGAAAGAATAAAAAAAATAGAGCTTATACATATTCTCCTCGTTGAACCCATGTTATTACACCTTCCAATAGATAGATATGAGTAAAGAACAATCTGAATTAAAAGCTAACACACGCAACAAATAGCATTCATATGATCAACGAGTTTGAAAAAGAAGAGCTAGTAGTGAGGGACGGTGAGGCATCGATAGCCAAAGTAGAGAGTAGCAACAAGAAGAGGAACAAAGAACTCGTAAAATGAGATTGACTTATAGTTTGCACCATCTTTGATGACGAAGGCACTCATCTCTTTGGTGTTGGATTCCGTGTCAACAACATCATCGTTCATGTCTACCTCTTCAACCTTGGCACCTTGCAGAACACCAACCTGGTACTTCACTACCATGTTTTGTGCTGCTTTGCTGTGTCCAATGGCATCAAACTGCTTCGTCGCCTCCTTCCCAGCCACTTCTAGAATCACCTCTTCCCCTCCCGGGTGTTCCTGCAAGAACTTTGTCACATCCAAAACCTACAAAAATCAAAACATCTGAGTGAATCTTTTTGGTATATTGTTGCTGATGATGATCGAGAGTTACAGTGTTTAACGTAACAAGGCAGTACTTACTCTGCCATTGATCACCACCCAACAGTCTCTGTTGGATCTGTGTTGAGCAACCTGTGAGAGAGTGAAAACCCTTGGTTCGGCCATGCTTAATGAATGAGATTTTGGTGAAGTTGGTATAAGAAATGAGTGTGAAAGTATAAGACACGTACGTAACCAAATTTATAAATGAAACGGTGGTAGATAGGTTGCACTTTCCGTTTCTACCACCACGTGCTTTTCTTCCTCATAGTTATCAACTACCAGTTCGTTCATCATGTGCATGGGAATAACTGCCAAAATCTATTTATGGCTTATATGATAAGTGCTACTCTTTATGATTAATTTCGTACCAACATCTAGAAGATGATTTCGAAAATGAATAAGGAGAATTCAATTTTATTTATTACTTCCCATACATTTAAATTGTTTATTTATAAAAGAAAGAGTTTATTTTAGATTAACGTATATATATAATGTAAATTTTGTTTAAATCGCTTGATAAATTATGAATTGCTTAACGTTAAAAGAATGTTATACTTAATTATCAGGTAAATAATAAGAGAATCCTACGTTTTAGTTATTTGATCACATTAAATATTAATAATAGTAATAATTTACAGTAGATGAAAATAAAACATATTGATATCTAATCATAGTACGATTGTCATTAACTCTTGTCATTAAACATGGTTTTATAATTAATTGCGATGAACATTTCCTGATGAGAATAAGCCTTCAATTGTCAAGTTGAAGTTAGGGAGAAAACAAAAGTAGTTGCACCTAGAATTAAACAAAAGCTAAATCATTAAACTAAATTAAGAAGAAAAAAATCAATGTGCTCGTAAGTTAAACTTAATTTAGGCTTAAATTGGAAAAACATAAGCATAAGTTGATTATTTAGATGAGTGGTTTATCTTAATGATATGGATCGGGCATACACATTTAAACACTACACACAAAAAAAAACACCCAGATATTCGTAATACTAATTTAATTTTATGAGTTTTACAATTAGCTTAATGTTATTGCTTAAATATTTTTTCCCTATTAATTTCATTAACTCAGAGCATTTTTTAAGGAATACCATTTATTTTATCAACGTGAAATTATTTGCTCCAATGGTAGATCTTGCCAGTCAAATCTGTTTGTAATCATCTTCAAATGACTTTAAAAATTAGATTAAAAACTAATATGAATTGCTTTATTCATAAATTAATTTTAGCTTATGAGGAAGTTATATATATTATTTTCTAAAAGTGCAAATGGAAAAGTTTTTCGAACAATCTATTTGATTGTATTTACTTCAAGAACAAAATATTTTTTATTTAGTTTATAAATTTGAAGGAAGAGGGAGAATTTAGAAAATTAAGAACATTGATTTTTATGGTATTATTCTCTTCAACTTATTTTAGAAAGGAGAAAAATAATATATCACTTTTAGGATATTAATAAAATCATACCTTTATTAACTAAACAATCGAATCATTCTGTTGTCGTACAATAAAAAAAAAAACATGAAGATTATTGCCTACTTCTCTTCTCCCCATCAAAATAAATCCTCTCAATTATAATGAAAAAACAAGTTTTTTATCAATATAATTTATAAATAATATTTTAATCCACTTTTTTATTTATTTTTAATTCATTATTTTTATCATATCATCACATCACATCACTAAAAAAATTAAAATAAATAATATAAAAATGATGAGAATGATAGACTAAAAATGGATCAAAAGAACTTTTACTGTAAAAGTATGTCACTGCAAAAAAAGTCTTTTTAATGGTATAAAATCTGTACAATATTTTCTACTAATTTTTCTCTGTTGAAGAAATTGCTAACGGTTTAACAACTACTAGAAGTTTCTTGAAAATTAAAAATCCAAATTAATTTTTAATTATGAAAGAAAAAACACACTAAAGAATCAAATGTTCAAATCCATTTTTTATGATGATCAAAATTACACATTCATAAAACTAAAAAAACAAAAGTAAATTTATTTCCTATTTTCAGTCTCTTCTTTCAGAATATACTCGATGAAAATGAAAAAAATATAGAAAAATAAAGTAAACACTATAAGTTTTCATTGAAGAAAAATAGAAAAGGGAATGAAAATGAGAGAGTAAAAAGTAGTGTATAAAAATACTATTCAGATTCACTTTTTACTTCTCTCCTTCCCATCTGCATGCTACCAAACAAACTCATTTACTACCAACAGCTCCATATCCACTCCACGACTATAAGCACACCATTAGTTTTCTTGAAATAAAATATGCGTACAGATCACATTACCATTCGGGGCAACCATTATCCAAAAACTGCTACAATTTGAAAGGAAGATATCAATCTCCACAGGTTCTTGTTATTACAAATTCAATTTAGCTCCATAGGTCGACCAGGAATTTACAAAGTAGAAAACACTACTACCGTGCACCTCCAGCTTCTGTACTGGGCTTTGAGAACTCCTTGCTGTTAACTGTCTCCTTGCTATCAAATTCCACTCCTTGAAATGTGACCCGTGAGGACCGATATTTGCTACCAAAGGCAGTACCAAACCCCCAACCAAGTCCTACTCCAACGCCACAGCCTCCACCTTAAAAATTAAATCCAACATACCCAATTCGATATTGATAGGTCAAATTCATAATATTTGATTCATAAAAAAAGATTAAAAAAACTCGGTTCTTGAAGATAATACATGATTTCAATTTAGCCGCATTAGAAAAACTCTATATACAGTCATTTCACTGGCTATGACCATTGTAAAACGTGAGATTGACATGATAAAAGCATGCAATACAGAAACAAATTTGAAAATAATTATGTATGGTCTTTATACATGACCCTAAACCCTGTTATATAAAAGCAATACACACACATATATTTGGGGGGAGGGGGTTAGAGCAATGATGGCAACCCTATCCCATAAGGTTAGTAGGTATTAGCACTAACCAACAAACAGAAGGGTAGATAAATTAGAAAACGATTTCCAAAAAAGTACCTTCGAAGAAAAAGTCTTTAGGTGTAACCTGTAAGATTAAGGTTTTGGAGAAAAAAAGGCCACCCACATCATGCAGCATGTTATAGTCATAACCATTGTATACTGAAAATTAAAACTTAGAAACAGTAAAGAAAGCAGATTCATGATTATTGTACCTGCACCAAGACCCAATAAGTTCAATGGCATACCTGTGCAATAGATCAGATACATAAATTATGACCAGAGTAAGAAGAAAATGATTTCATCTAAGTATTATTTCAAAAGAGATACACTATATAAAGAAGATTACAAAAACCATAGAATATTTACAGAATTAACTAGGAATCACAAAGTTACAGGAATAAAAATAAAAATAGAATACTTGAGTGAAATCTTTCCTATTATTGAGATGCTGTCATTCTCTTAGAATAAAATATATATTGATCTAGCTACCCAGCATTAGATCAGTATTTCCACAAGACCTTTGTGAGCATATCTACTTCCTATAATTTGGTTGGAATGCAGTACCTGGGATATGACGCAATTAAGTTTCTGTGAATCCTTACATGCTTCATCCTATTAGGTTTAATTGGATTATGAACTAACCCTTCTTGCAAAAAAATAAACAAATAAAAACTCAGTAATTAAGAAAATTAATTAACATCATTTAACTATATCAATCTAGTTTAACAATTAATTTCCCCGGATCTACCCTTTATTAGAATTTGTTATCAAGAATAAAAAAATGTCATTGATCATAAAGATCCAATCAAATGAACGATATTTTGAAGATAGTGTCATTAAATAAGACGAAAGTAGTTGTTATTTGTTAATATTCTATATCAACATACATGCGATTTTCTTTACATATATTCGAGATTAGAGGGATTATGACTTTGGCTGCATTGCTGTAAGTGTCACTAAAGAGTTTCACAGGTTCATGCATTGGAAGAGATAAATCTTCAAGTAATCTATCTTAGATCAGTCCGGCACACCTTCAGTGATTGCTCTATATTTTGCCTCTGTAGTGCTCCTAGTCACGACAGTGTGTTCCTTGCTTCTTCCAGTCCCCAGTTTCCAGATACGAAGGACTCTGTATCCTCAACTGAACTGTCTAAATCACCTTTGTATCCAGGAGATTAAGAGTCAAGATTTTGGAGAATGTAGTTTGTTCATAAGTGAAACGATTAAGACAGCTAGAGGGCAAAATAGAAAAGGACAGATACTTCGCAGAAGAGTTGACTGGGGAAAGTAACAACAGATAGACAGAATTTGGGAGGAGTGTGATTGGTTTAGCTGAAGAAAATCCACTGAAATTTTGGAATGAAAATTAACACAGAACTGAGGAAGGATGATAGAAAATGTAGTCCAATATTCTCCACTCCACACTACCATATTTGGCCAATAATAAGTAACTCTGGTATGAAAATGAGCTCAGAGCAAGTTTGGATAAATTCCAAGATGAAATATGAACCAAGGTGATAAAAATGAATCAAAACTTCTCACGGAAGAAAATATCAACTTAACTTATTTATCTTTTTCAAAAGCTCTATCATTTAAATCAAATAGTATTTCACATAAGCTAGAAAAAAACTAATCAAAACTAGGTCTACATTATAAGACTAAAATTTCTTTGTACACCCACATTCCATTCTCTGCCAAAAAAACTGAGTTAAGATTAAAAATTCCATTTCCACACTCCTCTCCATTATCCAGACTCAAAAAATTCCATATACCAATACACAACAGTTATCCGAGCATATCTAACGAATTCGTTTGGAACGCCGATATTAACACGAAAATGAAACTAAAAGGATTTTAAAACTACATCTAAATTGCCAGTATAGTCTCCCGGATAAGGACCACTAAAAGATTATGAGACCTTAAAAAGACCTTGTAAACAGCGGGAATTATAAAAATTGCATTCCCATGGCACCGGAAAACGATATCAAAAAGGTAGAGAAACCTCTTAAGGGATTCAATTCAAACTATTTGGAAATGAAAGTGAAGCAGAGAAAATAAATGCAGCATGCTGCCACCGACCTCCGAAACCCCATCCTATACCGAAACCGCAACCTACGCCAAAACCTGAAAAAAAAAAAATCGCGTGCAATTAGGATTTGAGATTCGAAATATGAAGAAATCGCGAAACTCAAACGGCGTACCAAATCCAACGCCGGTTCCGTTGAAAGTTGTGATAACCATTTCTGATTTCTTTCCTTCTTTACGAGTCAGTATACGGAGTAAAGGGAAAAGGCATAGTGGAGGGCCTAATCAAAAGAATCAGCGCAAAATGTCAATTACTATTCTTCAGTGGAGAAACTCTTTTTTAGGCTTTTTCTTCCTGAACCCCCTTAATTTCTTGGTGTACCCTATAATTTTCAAAATATCTATTCCACTTCCTGTAAAAGTGATTTCTAGATGATTTTGAAACTTTTGGAACATGATTTTTAAAAAGAAAATTTCAAAATGAGATTTTTAGAATATATGAAATACATTTTGAAAGTTTTTGAAAACAGAATTTCTAAAACAATACAATACCTTAAAAAAAAAGTCTAAAACAAATTTTTTGAAATACATGAAATGCCTTTGAATAAGAGTTTTTTCAGAGCGACCTTTTGTTTTGCAACAAGGTCAGTGAAAGGCAGTGAAAGGCGGTGACAGCAGAGTGATAATGTGGTACAGTAAGGAAGGCTATTTTAATTATTTTCAGTAAGTATGGGGTGAAGTAGTAATGATGGAGTGCAAGAAACAAAACAATTTTTCATGGGCCCACGTTGACCTTACAAAATGAAAGGCCATTTGGACTCAGAGGCTTTTTCTGGACTAAAACCCTTAAAAAAGTCCACTATGACTACCTAGCATACATTTTGTGATTCATTTGATCTAGGAGAATAAAATTGTCACTCACAACAACAATATTTAAGTATCAATTTAAAATATTTACATATGTATTTTTATTTATAATTTTTATTTCTATATTTATTTCTTCAAATATAAGTCCCTTAATTTGTAATTATCAATACTTTTTGTTCTTTAAATTCTTTTACACAACTTTGATATTTTCATTTTTAACTATATACAATTGCACGTGTTTTTATTACTTTAGACATTTCACTCAGAGGTTTGAAAAACATGTTGACCATTCAAAAGAATAAAAGCAACATTATAAAAGTTAATTTCATAGCGATTTAATATATTTTTTAATTTGAAAATTGAACAAATTTACAGATAGTAAAATAAAGTAAAGGAAAAAAATTGGTCAAAAAAAACATTCAGAAAATAAGATGATAGATAATTAAAAATAAGAAAATTGTGAAAAAAAAGGTCAATGACCGAAACCATGATTTTATAAAAGATAATATTAAACTTTTAAACTTATAAAGTTTTAGTCAGCGTAAAACCCTCAAATCCGTTTAGATAATACCATTAAATCAATTATTATTTTGGAGGTATTTTTTTTTCTTCAAAATTGATAACTTCATCACTTTTATCTTTAAGTAACGTCTTAAATGGTTAGAGGGAAACATGTGTATTCAATCCATACCTATTCAATATCTTATAATTTAAATTTGAATTTGTCTCACATTAAGTTCGATTTAGCCGAGTAATTTGAATACATGTAAGATCCTTATAATCACTACAATTTCTTTCTGAAAATGTGTCGTACTTCTCTCAGATTCTAGACAATTATTTTTCTCTATATCTTCTTGTGTTTTTCATTTCTTGTTATCTTAATTCTCATTAGTTTGAATCGGGGAGTCAAATTCTTAGTAAAAAAAAAAAAAATCAATCCATCAATTATAATCTTACAATAATATTGCCGCTACATTAATTACTACCATAGTTTAGAAGGTTGTATCATCAAGAAGAAAACGTGATCTCAGGTCTACTCAATGATTCTAGGAACTAATTAGAAACATTATCATCACATTCTCAAAATTTTGTCTTTCTTTGGACCTCTGTGTAGTGCGTGGTAACCATTACTTTGGTCAAATGTATATAGATTATCAGAGAAACGCAACTACTTCAAGTGCAATAATGGACTCACTCTATTCATTTAGGCGAGTAGTTGAATTCACTTGTTTCACATTAGTAGTCAAATCAATTATCTCCTGATATGTATTTAACAGATTGCAATCCCTTTTAGTAACAATAATCACTGCTATAAATGGAACAACAACTAAACACGTCACCGGAATCTGGTACTTGCGTTTCATTCAATACTTCTACCCCTTTCTGGAGATCTAGCTCTCGATACAAAATTAGAAATTCAATCCTTTTCAAACACAATTGTGCCATTATCATACAAAACAGAAACAGAACACGAATGTGCGTTTTATTTATTCCAGATAACTTACAAGGGAGATAAATAAATCAAAGCAGAAACAGATACCCATTACAAATTAACCACAGTTCAATTATTCAAGGCACAATCTTATAACCCTTGCTCTTATCTATCCAACTTATGAACGAATTCTTGGAGTTCCTGAATCCCAAAAACCCATGTTCTTTGGACTTGTTCATGCTATCTAAAATTCCCTCCCCGGAGAAAATAATATCCACAAACCACCAATCACCAACCTCGTCAAGCTTGGTAGGTAGAAGCTGATTCTGACTCACAATCTCATCCCAAACAGGACCCTTATCCTTCATCGCTTCCGAGAGCCTCAAACGCGAACCTTCTTCAAAACCGTACTCCTCAATCCCAAACTGTTCAGCCAACACCTTCCAGAGATGCTTCCACTTGAACACATCACCATTGGAACAGTTAAATGCTTCATTCCGCGCATAGGGGTCAACAGCGGCCCAAATATGCTGCTCCGCAATCAAATCCGCATCGGAAGAAAAGGAATAACTCTCCCAGGCGCCTTTGGTGCCGGGAAATCTCAACGGAACCCCCTCGTGCTTGCAAATTGCGGCGTAAACGCAAAGACTCCCAACCAGGTTCATCAAACTGTAGGGAGAAAAGCCAAATATTGTTCCGGGCCTGTGTACGGACCAAGTCAAACCCTCTTTCTTAGCGATTTCTTCAAAGAGAATGTCCTCTTGAGTGTAGTAAAAATTAGGCGTGTCCAATCGCGGGAGATCCTCCGTGAAGGGGGGCTCGTGGGGTTGGATCTTGCCTACGGATTCGAACGATCCGAGGTAGTGCTTAGTCCCTGTCTGGAGGGACACGTGACGCAGATTGGGAGCATTGGGGATAACGGCACGCAGCACGTTCCGTAACATGGCGCCGTTAACCTCGCAGTTCTCAGCCTCGGTGGGGCGGTTAGTCCACGACACGAAGAAAATGTGCGTGACGTCGGTCAAGACGGAGAGTTTGCTTTCGGCGTCGCCGGGATCTGAAACGTCGCACTGGACGTATTCGATGGGGTGATCGGCGTTCCACGGCGGACGCGGCCGCCGTGCCACGCCATAGACTTTCCATGGACCGCCGGGGGTGTCAGCGAGAGGCAGGATCTCGGCAAGGCTGTTTCCGACGATGCCCGTCACGCCGATCACCAGTCCCACACTCTCGAAGCTTCGCGGAGTGTCGTCTTCCTCGAATTTCTTCTGCATCAGCACAAGAACAAAAATTAAGAAATAATAATTGAATTGAACAGAGGAAAAACATCATGAATAATTGATGAACTTGCCTTCGCAGCGCCGATTGCTCCAGCCCACCACCAACTCATGTTTTTCTGGTTTGGTTTTGAATCTGATAGAGCGAAGTGTTTAGGATAAACGAAGAAGTGAGTCTGAGTGGTTGGATTTAGCAGATGCAGAGGCTTTATCGTTTAAGTTCTTGGACTTGCAGATTGATTTATTAGAATTAATAACAACAATAATAACTATAGATGACCTGTCATGATAATTCTAATCGGATAAAGCCAACAAAAAACACAAAATTGAAAATTTGATGTTTCTTGCTTTATTTAAATATTAAATATTTAGTATGATAAATATATAGCGGCACACAATTAATTTTATAATAAATATATTATTATATTATTTAAACTTTATATTAAATAAAATGTGTTTAAATATAGTAATTATGTTGTATGATTATAATAAATAGTTAAATGTGTGCTATTTTTTGTAAGTAATTATTTATGATATAAAATTACTAAAATAAAGTTTAAGGATTAAAAGATTTTATAAAATTATTGTATTATTTATGAGGACACTCCTAAAAGGATCAAATACTTATACCTGATAAAAAAAAGTAAGTGTTTCTAGAAGATGAGAAAACAAAAAGCATTTTCGTAAGAGGTAAACTCATGTTCTAAAAAACAATAAAAAGATATTGAATAAGAGATCGGAAAAGTGAAATACCAGTCAATAAGTTGTATAATCTATTTTTTAATATAAAAGTGGATAATTTGTTATATCTTTTAGGATTGTATAGGGTTTAAATTTAAGTGGTGTTTATAAAAATAGTATTTTTAATATACTAAAATTCACATATATAAAATATGTTTAAATATATAATAAGTCAATAACTATGATATGTTTATTTTTAACTGTTTGTATTTTTTCCACAAAATTTTTAATATTACATTTTGATAAAATAAAATTAAGACATTATTATCAAAATAAATATACATGTATAAAAAAAATAAAATTAAGCTAATTTAAGAGAATTGAAAAATAAATTCGTTACTATGTTCTAGAGGTAAGTTTCGCTCTTCAACCAGAGCAAGGGTGAAAAGAGGGTTCGAGTCCTATTTAAAAACTTAGTTTCGTGTTTTTAAATAGGTACAACTATCTATTATCATGTAAAAGACACATTATGTAATTAGTTGGATATATCATATGTAATTTGTTTTATAATTAAATATTTTATTTAGGTACATAATTTAGAAAAATTAAGAATTTATAATAATAATTTAATTATTTATAATTAAAAAGTTTATGTATTAATTTACTTTTCACTATAATATAATTTAAATATGTAAGATTATATATCTATAACAATATATGAAGGGAATTACCCTTATTGTATCCACATTTCAAAATATCAATTTTACCCTTTAAATATAATAATTTATTAAATTTTTAAAAATTGATTATTATTTTTACAAGTTTTTGATAAAATCGGCTATCTTTGTTTCTTTTCTTCTTCTTTATTTATCAATGGTTATTCTTTCATCTGTTCTGATATATTTCACTTTATTTTTAATAAATATAATTTTAGTTTATATATTAACTTAATAATATTACAATATTATCACCTACTTATATAATATCACGCATATTTAAAAAATATATACACATAAACGCGATAACGCCTGTATTTATCCTAGTTTATAATAAATTATATATAGTAAAACATTTATCTTCTGAGTTTGACTTAGTTTGTTAAATGTTAATCTAACTTTTCAAAATTGATAGTTAATTATTATGGCTCAACCGGTCAGGATATTCAAATATAGTATAAATTTGTTTATTATAATGTTTAAGTTTTATTTAACTTTTTTTCCTTTTCTGAAATTTTCTTATTGAGGTGAACTTATCATTGTTGTGATGCATGACAAAAAAAAAATCAAGATCCATATCAATTTTTATTTTTTAGTGTAAAAGTGTCACTTTTTTTACCTTATCACGATCTTCATCTTTAGTATAACAGAAAAAATACGCTCCTATTTTGATGCAAATAAAATTGGACCTTCTTTCTCCCAATTGCCTCATGAGAATGAAAATGTGGGTTAGATCGCTCATAGATATTGAGTTGATATTTGTTACCCGTTAGTTTCAATTGCACCACATAATTTTCAAAACACTTAAGCTTAAGTTACCTTTCTTCTGTTATACCATAATGGTGTCAAGGTACTATTTGTTGTTAATTTTTATTCAAGATGGTGTGGGGAGCTCCTACAGGAGGTGAATGTCTTGAAAGTTAGATGTTAACATTTTATTTTAGTCGAAGGGAAGATTATTAATTTTAAAGGTGAAAATTTGTTAAGTTTTAATTTTTTTTCGAGTTGTTTGCATTATGATGGAATTCATCCTAAATTTTGTAATAGACATTTTGGATTGTACAACAAATGATGTTAAAATGGTACAACATGATGAAATAAAATAAGACTTCATGAATAAAATTTATATAACTTTATCATATTTATTATAAAAATCTTATATTACATATTGAAATCTTCACTTTCGTTCTTTCTATCTCTATTATTTATCTATATAAAGAAACTTTCTATTCTACTAATGTCACACAAAACAAATTGCAACATAATCTTAAAAACAATATAATATTGTTAGTAAAATAGTTATATATATATATATATATATATATATATATATATATATATATATATATATATATATATATATATATATATATATATATATATATAATATATTATT
>Ga0099822_1004825_pt1 | contig 17596 bp, 8 predicted proteins | sample CowpeawhiteBW_FD_76839 | JGI IMG/M metagenome (GOLD analysis project Ga0099822, IMG submission 76839) | Root nodule microbial communities of legume samples collected from California USA - Cow pea white BW | ecosystem: Host-associated > Plants > Roots > Nodule | place: USA: California | collected...
GGGTTGTTCTCTATCTCTAACTAAAAATAAATTAATAAACTGTTTGTGCTCAAAAAAAGATATAAAAAAAAAAAAAAAAAAAAAAAAAATAATTGTGTTCGTATCTCTCTCACAAAAAAAAAAAAAACTACTTCAAATTATTAATTATTACTTGAGAAATAAGTTATATTTTTTAAATGATCAGTTGTATGTTTAAGCAATAGCACTCAAACAAGAGTAATTTATACATATATTTAATATATTTAGTGTCATTTCTTAAGCGCGATATAAAAAATATAAGTAAATGACAATCCAACATAAAAAAAAAATTAAACATATTTTAAATAATTTTTAAGACTATTTTTCTCCACTTAAACCTATTAGCTTCGTTTTAAATACCAAAATACACAGTCTAAATAAACATTTCAAAGGTTTTTGTATAAACCTTTTGTTTCTTATTCACAATTCCTACCGATCAGTGGCCGAGCTGGGTGGAGAATGGAAAAGACCTTGGCCCCAATTTTTTTTTTTTATATATATTAGTTAATTATATAATTTTTTAAAATTTGATATATTTTTAATATACTTGACATTCTAAAAAATTTAATATATCTATATAAAAATGTTGATTTTTTTCGTAATCAATTTTTAACTGTGCCTTAATTATCATAAATTTTTTTTCTAATAATTACATCTTGTAATTTTTTATTAGATTATATTAAATTATTTTTTAGTTTTAAACTTTGGTTTAAATAGGTATATTAGTGAATAATAAGAGAATAAATTATTTTTTTAGAAGTGATAAAAAAGAAATTACAAGTAAAGATGAAACTATAGTACTATGGTAAAGTTTGTGAAAACTTGTTGAATCAATCTATCACGTCAACAAAAAGATCATGAATTTCTTGCCAACAACATAATTAAAATAGTTGAAAAATTTAATTCTAATTCAATTATTAATTAATTAAAAAATTTAAAGAAATGAAGAACAATTCTTTAAATATGTATAATCTTTTTTATAGTTGCAATTTTATTAAAATATGTATTCATTTTTATTGTATTAGTAAAGGTAATTATGCAAATTTTGAGTATTTCCTTACTGATAACATTTTGTTAATCTAAATGCAATTTTTTTGAAAATTTTTTATCATAATCATTTTAAACTAAGGTTGTGAATATCAATTTTAGTGCTATTCAACCAAAAGTTGTTGATAGTTTCCATTATTTAGAGGAAGTTTGTTATGGAAGAAAAGTAACTTCCAAAATCATAAAACTTGTACAATGCAGAAACTTTCAAATAACTTCCAGAGTACACATTAAAAAACCAAAATAACGCCATTGTTTAATCTAAAAACAAAGTTTATATTTCTCAGTAGATCAAACATGTGGATTACACAACCCCACGTGTGCTAGAAAATAGAAAAAAGAAGGATTAACTATAGAATAAGAAAAAACTTACCCAAATAAAAATTATGATAAAACGCTTAATCAAAAATTTTCAACCTTTAAATATTTGATATGTGATCGCGAAAATGATAGAATATTAATCTAGAAACCTATAGAGAATATAGAATATTTATACTTTTAAAGAGACGATGAAAGTTTATAATAAATGCAAAATGAACTCCAATAAGTTGAAGCTTACATTATCAAACATAATTTCAAATTTAAAAAAAATAATTTCGTAATTAAGAATTGCAATATTTTATAAAATTTTAAATCCTTCCTTTTTCAAAAAATAAAATAAAATAAAAAATAATCATTTAAAATGTAAATCTCTCCTTTTTATAAAAATAGAAAATACCCTTTTCAATTTTAAATCTTTACTTTTTCATAAACAAAAAATATTTTTCAAATTTAAAGTGTCCCATTTTATAAAAAGAATTCAATATTTCTTTTAATGAAAAATATGTTCAAATTATGACTCGTTCCTTTTCATCAAACTTTTAAGATTTTTTTAGTGAAAGTATTGTATAACAGATTTTTTTTTTTTTAGTGTTTATGAGAAAGAAGATTTTAAAGTTAATGATATTTCTTTATCATAGGAAATAATGAAAATATTTGTCATGAGAAAGGAAGAAAATCAAAATATTAAAAGATTCATCCTAATCTAAAGCTTCAATTATAAGAAAACTAGCATTTTGACCACTGCGAATGCACGGGTTTATTGAAATAAAATTTTATTAAATATTTATAATAATATATTTTATTATATATGAAAGTAATAATAAAATTTATAACATATTTATTTAAAATTATAATTAATTAAAATAGTAAATGACAAAAAGTTATCATAATTTTGTTAATAATAATATAAATTATTTTTAAATATTGTGATTTATTACGGGAGATATGTTAAGTTTAAAACAAATTGAATAATAAAATATATGTATGTGTGAAAAGGTATTTGGACTATAAATAAACAATTATAATAATTATCTGATCTTAATTATTTTTTCTTTATTTTTTTTCAATAAAAAAAATAAACTTAAATTGTTTTAAATTGATGGTATATATATATATATATATATATATATATATATATATATATTAAAGTTGTTATTGACATTTATAATTTAAAATATTCCCACTTAATGAGTTTAATTTTAATGAATCAATTAAAATCACTTAAACTAATATAAAATAATTTATATATTTTTTCTTTTAATATAAAAACATTTATAAATAATTGACCACGTATGCATGCACTATGAATGTAATAAGTCCAATTTAAGAAATTGATTTATTTTCAATCTTTGCCTTAAAGGTTATTTGTTTACCAATTTATGTGTTATTTTATAATATTAGTAACGTTTTCCGACTTATGTCAAACATAATTATTTACTGTTATAACATCAACATATATTATTTTTATTAAATATCAATCAGTTATTTCTCAATCAACATTAATATGTTATTTTTTTTAAGCGTATGTCAAATTAGGGTTTTTTTATTGATGTCAATAAAAATATTTTTTGATTGATAAGTAAGAGTGTTTTGTTTAATTTTGATATAAATTATTCATTGGTTTATATTGTAAAGATTATTTCTTCACTAACACAAGATAGAAGTTTTCGATGTTGCAACCTGGTTTTTTTATTATGTCTCTAACGACTAAATTTTTATTCATGTTTTCAAGGTTGAAACTGCAAGTTTTATATTTGTTTGTAATTAAAAGGTTTTATTCAAATAAAAAAGTTAAAAAAAAACTCTTAAGAATTTAATTAATTTAAAATTAAAGTAATTTAAATTCAATATATTTAAATTTCATACAAATTATAATTCTTTATCTAAATATAAGGTTAAGTTGAAGGAGTTATCATAAACATCAACAATCTATAAATGAAATACGGAAAGACTTTTTACTCATTGGAATCAAACAATCTAATTTGACTTTGGCTTAGATTTTGTGTTAGATTTTCTAAAATAAGCTCACAAACAAAGGCACTGCTATAAATTTAGACAAACAAAAAATTCACCCTCTTAACCAAAAGAAAGAAAAAGAAAAAACTTGGTCTAAACATAATTTTGTTCACTCACTTTATATTTACTATTTCTTGCTTCCTAGTTTGTAACTTAAAAGAAAAGAAAAAGTAGAGATCCTTAAAAAAAAAATTTAATCAATTGTTTTAAGTTCATCTTCCTGAATTCTACTATTCAATGAGTCCACAAACAGCTAAATCAACACACTTGCTAAAATAAAACATCAAAGATGAGAGAATGAAGGTTCTATTCTACCAAAAAACCAGAGAAGCCAATGAGATTCATGGAAATCATACCAAACTAAACCAAGAAGCCTGAATTTCTTATCATGGCCATTAGTTAGGGAAACTAAAGCATCATTTTTTCACTCATTATGAACACAAAAATTCCAAAAAGCAGGGGAAAAAAAAGTTGATCCAACAATAATCCTGAAATCTAAGGCACGTAATCATTTTCAATTGTTGGTCTGGTGCGAGTCCCCACTGCAAGTGGTGCTTTGGTGCCTCCAATGGATGCCATATGCAAAGTTTCATTGCTCTCAGCTACCCATTCCAGCTGCTGAATCTTCATCCCTTGTTTGGTTCTTCTCACTTTAACAATCAATAGACTCAACAAGATCACCAACACGCATCCACCAAGAAATGATGCAACAATTATCCACACCCTGTGCTTGTTCTTAGAACCTCCTTTTCCAACATCAGCAGCAACAGCAACAGCAGCAGGTGCTGGAGATGGGGCATTAGACTCCACAACAATAGAGAAGTGTCCTTGTTGGACTGTTGAACATACGTTACCATGTACTAGGATGTCAAATTGCACAGAACCATGTAGATCAAAGAACACACACTTTGGCACTGACCCTGATGGTGGTGGTTTTACATGAGGGAACTTGATCAAAATTGGGTTATCAGAAGCTCTAATCTCTAATTCAGGCAACTCAGAAGCATTCAGAGTGGCACCACTGTATGACATTAGACCCAAAACAGGAGCCAGATAAGAGTAACCAGGTAAAGGGTAAAACTTTTCAGACCAGTTGCCTAAGTTGTGATACACCAGAACAAGCCTCTCTACATAAGGTTGCTCAAACACCCCAATTGGGATCTGAAACTCTTTGTATCTTTCAACACCTCTGGTCCTCAAACTACCACTCCTGAGCCTCATTGCTGAAACTCTAATCCCGGTTAGGTTTCTGGGCACTTGGGCATCGTAGGGTACCCCAGTTTTTGGCCTCAGAAATGCCTTAAAGGCGCAATCTTGAAGAATGGCATCGAGGGTTCGGGATGACATTGCAGTGTCAGGTGGGAGCTGAGCGATTGAAAGCGGCAGAGAAAGAAGTAATGGCAACAAAAAAATGGTTCCAACCCTCATCAAGATCTCATTCGTTCGGTCAAAATCAAATTAAAACCACCAATTTCTAACAATGGAAGAAACAGCCACAGACTAAGACACGCAAAGAATGCAACACAGAGACAGAAAACAGAGAGAGAGTGAGAGAGATAGAGAGAGAGTTTACAGTTTAAAGCACACGAGGTGACCAAAAAGTGTTGTTGACCATTCTGTTTGTGCAATCTTCAGACACCAACGGTGAAAGGAAAAACGGCAGAAACCCCACCCCCCAAGAACGAAAAATCAGATCTTTCATGGGACCAAGTGACGTGATGTGGTGGTTTGTGGGGAAAATCTTGAAATTCTCGACAAAGATTCAGTCTGGTGTTTCAGATTCAAGGAAGCAGCAAATGGGCAAGGCCTTGCTCCAGAATCTGGTTGAAGAAGGAAAATGGTGGGGAGAGAGAAAGAGAAAAATGGGTTGAGGAAAGAAAGAAAATTAATAAATTGAAACAAAAATCAAGAATCAGAATATGTAAGAAGGGGGAAGCTTTGCCGTTTGAGATTGGTAACGGAGATACTCACACTCACACTGATGAACATGTTAATGTGCTACTGCATGCAAATTCCTCCTTCTGTTGTTCTGTTTTGTTGTGTTGTGTTGAATTGTGTTTCATGGGACCCTAATTTACCAAATTTAGATTTTACTTGGATTGTATTTCTGCCTATCTATATTTTCTAGTACATTTTTATCTGATTACCAATCCGTGCTGTAAAAATCTTTATTGTTTCTAAAATTAAATTATAATCTTTCTCTATCTGAAGAAGAATCATTAGATTTCATTAATTAGATATTTTCCAGAATTATAGAGTTAAGATATTTTTAAAGATTCTGAGTTAAATAATCCAGAGAGAATAATGGTTTATAAAAAGATAGTGAAAAATCCTTGGAGGAAAAGTAGGGGAAAAAGGTGAAAAACATTGCAAAATTGGGGTGTCAAATCAAGTAGGTACCAACAAGCATGTGAAGTGTGTACTAAAAAGGAGCATGTGAACTTGTTACATAGGTAGAGAGGTGGATAAAAAATAGGTGGTAATTGCAACTGTAATTTAATAATAGCATTATTATTAAGGCACATATTTAATAGTCAATGCCACAACTAACTTCCTGTCTCAGTGGCTTCTTCAACTGCCTAATTAGGAAAGAAAGGATATGAAAAGAGCATAGTAATTGGATGAGAGCTTTTGATAACTATTGAACATTGATAAAAAGTTAATATGGAATTTAATTTTAAAGTCAAAAGACAGTTATCATGAACAGCAAGAATGCTAGTACCTTGTGAAATCACTTTTTCCTTTTATTAAAAAAAAAATTGACATGTTGATTATTTATTATATGTTCTGTTTTTCTTTTTTTTCTTGGTTGCTGAATGGACGTGAAACTTGCCAAGGATTCCTATTTATAAATCGTAGTTTGAAAAGATTGTCATCCATAATCAATCAAGTTGCGTCATGGATCTCTTTTTCTTTTTTTCCGTGGCGTCATCACTTTTCATAATCCCTGTCGTAAGTAGTTTTTTTTTTTTTTTTAATTTTTAAATATGGGATAAAGAATTTTTTTTTTTTTATTATTTTTTATATTACATTTAATAAGTATTTTTTTTTTTTTTTTTAAATAGTAAATACCGGTAAAAGAATTATATTTCCATCTCAATATTTTAATGATAAGGATCAAAATTAAATTTTTACTACAAAACTTGTATTTTCTAATCAAACAAATTATTCTTCTATAAAACTCTTAATAAATATTTTTTTTACTGTAATTGTCATAATAGATGTATTGAGAAGAACTCATTATTTCTATGAAAATGGAAAATGATTGGGGATCATCATTACATAAATACTAAATGAAAGAATAAGTAAGTAAGTAAGTAAGTAATAATAATAATAATAATAATAATAATTTGGAATAAGTTAAATTAGGTGACAATGAAAGAGGGTGTGAAACTGTAAATTGGAAAGGAAGAGACGTGAATCTGTGTGATAACTAAAATTTCAGTAAAAATCAGAGAAAAGCGAACGAAACTCGATCCTTGTCTATCGGATGAGCATCTTTTAGCAGACGCTTCTCTGTACACCCTCATCATATCATATCATATCACGGATTCCACTTCTGAAACAAAGCTTTGTCCATTTTCACGCCTCACCTTTTTTTCTTTTTAAATATATATTCAATTAAAAATCGTGTTAAAGTCGCAATGGTTACAAATACAAAAAGTGTATGTAATTAACCGGATTTGTTTATTCTGGGGAAGCTATAACTCGGTACATATTTTCTGATTTGGATCTGTTTTGCATTGATGTACATCCTAATGAAAAAGCAATCCACAGAAAGCATTTTTTTTCAAATATTATAAGCTTTTACTGAAGGTTAAAGTTTATGCTTTCGGTTAAACTTCAAACCCTCTAAACAAAAAGAATTTTGTGTATTAACGAAAATTTATTATGGTCGAGGTTTACCTTCATTGGTGATTAGATTACTTGTTTATGGCAATTATGTAGAGAAGCTATTTACGTGGCACACGCTGTTTTAGGGGTATTTGGTCTCTAAATAAAAGAAGAAGTAATGTGAATGTGATAGATAAAATTAATTATAATTGAATTCGACGTATAGTATCAATTAATATAAGTATTAAATGAGTTGATGACAATAGAAGAAATAAAATTAGACATGTTATACACCATGATACAGGAATTTGTTCATGTATTGCTGCTTTGACATAAGTAGCGTATGCTGATATAATGAAAAAATAAAAAAATAAAACCCAAAGTTACACAATATAAGGTTAAGGTATAAAATTACATCAAGGTAATGTCACCCACCAGCAGCATATAAATAATAACAAATAAAAGAAGTATAAAAAGTGGTGCACCACCATTTCAAGAGACGCGTTTCATGTTATTTTGCATCATGTCCTGTGATGGAAGAGATGCTTCTAGTGGCTTCAGAATTCCATGAATCCTTTACGATTTTAACATCCTTTGCAGATATAGTAGATGGGATGCCTCTGGTTAATTCTGAACTGATACCAAGGTTGGGATCTGGAGACTGTGATGAGGGGGTTGTGGGTGTAGTAAAAGAATCCAGGGATATATTAGGCACTTGGGGAAGGTTAAGAGGGTTAACTTCAGTGACTTCTTCAGTACTCTCGTCGAAGTAGACAACATCCTGCATTGTAAGTTGGTGGTATTCAACAACCTCCCTTAGAAAGCGATTCTCACGGGCATAAACTGAGTTTTCGTGCGCCAGGCGAGCTTTTTCAGCAAGCAGAGATTCAAGTTGCAGTCGTATCTGTAATGAGAATTAGAAAAGTATGTTCACAACACAATTTCCGTGAGGACTCAATGTGAGTTAAATCCGATAATCCAATCAATTGGGTGTTTTTGGTTCCTTTTTCTGAATGACATTGGGAAGTGGGCGAGTGACACAAGTGTTTTGAAAAAACGCAAACAATAGAGAAGAGGAAAAGTACAAGGGGAAGGATAACATGGTTTGGGGTCCATATACAATAGATGAGCTTATAAACTAACACTGTTTAATAAAAGTCAAACAAAATGATAACTATCAAATCATATAGTAACTATCAAAATATTAACCCAACCATCAAATCATATGATAACTATCTTGATAACCAGGAATAAAATAGAACATGTAGTCAAATGGTCAACAAATACTTATATTATGCATTATAAAAGAATGTGACAAAGTATTTGTTGGATATCACATCAATAAGAAAATATGGTAAAATTATTATAGTCTATAAGGGAGTGAGTGCATAAGCTGATAGTCTAATTACTATAGTATATAGTCAAATTTTTTGGTTCCTTTTTCTGAATGACATTGGGAAGTAGAGCGAGTGATAGAAGTTTTTTGAAAAAACACAAACAATAGAGAAGAGGAAAAGAACTAGGGGAAGGATAACATGGGTTGGGTCCATATATACAATAAGTGACCTTAGAAACTTACACTGTTTAAATAAAGTCAAATAAATTGTGAACTAACCCAACTATCAAATCATATGATAACTATCTTGATAACCAGGAATAAAATAGAACATGTCAAATGGTCAACAAATACTCTTATATTATGCATCATAAAAGGGTGTGACAAAGTATCAGTTGGATATCACATATCAACAAGAAAATAGTCAAATTATTATAGTATATAACGGAGTGCATAAGCCGAACCCGAACCCATCAAACTAACATGCTGATGGGTTTAGTCATTTTGTAGGATTGAGTTGGCCGAAGAGTTAGATGTATTGGAGATTTCATATGATCTAGTGATATGACGATTATGACATGATGCTTCATAATGGAATGCGCAAGGTTAAACTATCTATGACACGTCATAGACCATTCATCAACCCCACATGTTGGTTTGATGGGTTCAGTCACTTCAATAACACAACTATTTTAAAAATTAAAAAATAAAATCTATTCTTTTAACTTAAACAGGTTAGCCTGCCTGATTGTTCCCATGGAGCCAACTCAACTTAGATGAAAACATAAATAGGCTTGGGCACCTGGCCCTAATTGTTGTAAGCAAATTATACATAGGCCAACCAGCATTAGCCACCTCAGCTTAAGTTTAAATTAGATGGGCTCGTAGAAAAAAAAAAGTGTTAAAAACATAATTAAGAAACTTTTTCATAGGAATTTGAAGGAAAAAAGTAAAAATGAAATAAAATTCTACATTAGCTAGAATTAGTTTATATACAAGTTAAAAAATAAAAAATATGGAAAAATTAAGATTGTCTCTACATATTAATTTATGCCTAAGCTAATTTTAATTAACGAAAAAATTGATTTTATGCTTTGTTTTTTTTTTCAATAAGTGCTTATGGAGAAATTTGTTCAAATAGATCATAAAGGGTTTTACCTTTTGATGTTGTTCGATTGAGAGAATGGGGGAGATGGAAATAAAATAGAATGTTTGGTGAGAGAAGAAAAGTAAAGAAATAATTTTAAAAATGGTGGAACTCATCAATTATTTCTAACCTACTTTTATTCTCTCCATCTCTTCTCTATTCCTTTTCAATCAAAACACATTTAATTTCTACATTATTTCTCATCTAGTTCTACTCTGGCAACTTATGTTTTTCTCTCTCTTTAATTCCTATCCTCTCTACCCAACAAAACATTAGCATTAATGTGCTAAATATAAGACATGTGAGCTCCACAGGGATGCACAATGTCAGCTTCTAATATCTTTACAGTTGATCCATAAAGAGTCAAGTTAAACTTAAACTTTAAAAAGAAGAAAACTTGAAGTCTAGCAAGTAAAAGGGTCAACCATCCAAGAATAATTCTAAAATTGTAACGAAAATGACAACCAGAAAATAAGCAGGCTGCAATGTTATTAAAGTACTACTATCATACATTATAAGTTTAAACCCCTGAATGCGTAGCATAAAATTAAAAATAGCTAGCCAGTGCACAAGGCTTCCACCTATATAGGGTTTGAAGCGCGTTAAACATAAGTGGCTTTATCATTAGGTGCCGTGAATTTAAAGATCAATAAACACCACGTCATAAAACGCATAAAATAATTCATAACTGAAACAAAAGTAATGGCCAACTGTGCTCAAAATATTAGATTGGAAAAGGGGACATGTGAAATCAAATATGTGAAAACAATATCAAATATGCGGAGAAATCAAATATGTGAAAAGAATATCAGATGATAACCTTCTCTATGCCACTGAAATATGCATAAAAGGGGAACTAATGAAATTGAAAAACCAAAAGGATAAAAAAGGACAATGAGACATGCATACCAAATCATCATCATCATCTTGGTTGCCACCCCTTTCACGATTCTCACGGAGGATTTTATTTTCTTCCTCTAGCTGAGCGCATCGATCCTTTGCAAAAGCTAGATCAGCTTTGACAGTCTTCAACTCCCGAAGAAGTAGTTTTGCTTTGGCAGCCATTGCCATTGAAACCTGTGACAAACAAAAATGCAAACAACGCATCTTATGAAGAAAATCACGATATATCACAGAAGCTGGTAAATGATATCAACTTGGTACCATGCTAGGAATAATTCAGTCATAAACTTTAATAATGATCATGAAACAAACATACTGAAAATCAACTTTTTTTCCATTGGAGAAAGGGGAATATAGAAAGCAGGAATATTAAACATGATCTTTTATCTAAAGAAACACGCGCAAAAAGGAAATACAAAAATATTCATGCATTAGTGATGGTATCAATCCAACACACAGTATATAAGAATAGTAAAGGCAAAATAATGAGTTGAGAGAAACCTGAAAAGTAACACCAAAGTATTAATTTGGCATTACTCTTACTTCAGCGGTAGAGTCCACAAGATTGACCTAGGATAATTATGGCTATGGCTATGTGCAAGATTTAGGGCCACAGTTTTTATAAATAGCTACAGGTTTGCAAATTAATTTTGTGAAGATCAAATTAGTGGTTAAATTTAGAAGGTGAGAAGAGATATATTCAATGGAAACTAGGGACATAAGCATCACTATGAATTTGATTATCAATATTCAACATAGCAAATGATGATTATCCAGATAGGCGGGCAGGTAGGGTTCCATATTATCAATTATGGGAGATTTAAGGTTTAATTAAAAAAACATGGTTAGTTGAAGAGTGCTAAAGAGATAATGCAACTTTAACTCTATCATCCTTTTAAGTTTCAACATCAAGGCTGCCCCTTCAATAGAAATATAGAAATATCATTTCCTTTTATATCTTTTTAGCTGAAGATTTCACAAAAACAAGTTCATCTGTGAGAAACATGAAACTGTCGGTGAAAAATAATTTTGAAGAAAAACTAGCTAATGCACTACTGAATCTTTCTTCAAACTGAACAATAATCATTGAAATTTTTAAAAATTCTTACACATCTATTCAAATTTCGAGTGTTATAAACTCCATAAATTTAAAATAAAAAAAAATATATTGACTTATAAAAATGTAATTAATTGATAACAAAAAAAAAACATTTTAAGGTTTGACAGTCCAACATTCAAATACAGATGTGTGATCCAGACTCTAAATACAAATAAAGAAAAATGATTGCTTTCTTTAAGCTCGCTTACACCCATTAACTGCGAAGGTCAGACAACAATCTCTTACCATCTATCAATGCATATTGGACCAATACATATTCTACCTTGAAACAAACACAAGACAATATACAAAAGGATAGTGTTATAAATAAGGGAATTGGATTTGTTTGATACGGTTATAATTATGCTGTATGTATATGAGCACAGGTACCTATGTGATTTGACTGAGATGGCTACTCCACACAACACATCCGATTTGTAATTTTAGAATTTAAAAAATTAAAAGAAATTCATTGCGTAAAAAAATGTGTGTTTATTTCATATACTTTGATTCGAATTTGATGAGTGACTGTTTTTGTATTATGTAAATTATCAAATTGTATCTTCACATCCCATGTATTGATTACCATGAATCCTAAGATATAAGCTTCAATAAATAGACACATTCAAAATTGTCCACCTTTAATCATATATCTATTATTTAATTAACTGAATCTGAGAAAGCAAGATATTTACAGCACAAACAAATATTAATTCAGTATATTTTAAGAGCATGAACTAAAAACGAAAGAAAAATGTAAAAAGAAAAAACATGGACCTAGAATATTGAGCAATATTGATGTTGCACAAGTTAACCACACATGTATTTCTACCACAATAAAAAGTGATACACAGTTGCCACCTTACGTCGCGTGATGCTTTCAGTTGAAGTTCTTGGTCTGTTTGCTTAGGTGACATCTGGTTTCGCAATTGGGATTGTTGATGAACTGTATTAGAATGGTTTCTCTCCTGATTTTGTCCTTCAAAGCTACCAGGCTTCTTCCTGATATGCCTACGAGTTTCGTGAATGATATCTGAAGTCCGGTTCTCAACAATTGTTAAACCTTCCTACACAAATGAATTAGCACAGGTGCTAAGAAATCACAACACATACTTTTTGGAAGGAAAAGAAGTTTGAAATTTGTATTTGAAGCCTGACAAGAAATAATATAACCAACAACCTACTACAATAACATTCTCATCCCTATCTACATAAGCCCACAAGGCAAATGCATAGTAAAAAATCTAACATAGAAATAAAAGGACACATGCCATCCTCACCATAACCAAGAATTCTAATATAGATCTAAATGTCTAATACATTTGAAAGATTGAAGACACCAAGTAAAGAACATGCTTATAATTAGACAAGAGAAATTTAATACGTAAGCAAAAATGTTCACATCAAACCTCACCTCCAAAGATTTACCAATGGTACCACCAATATGAGTAAGAGATGATGTGATAGCATCTAATCCCTTCATAAATGCTGGACTGTCCCTTCTGAGATTGTTCTCCTCTGGGTGATTTGGATTTTGGAACTACAAAGAGAATGACAATAGCATCTAATTTTAAAGTTCAAAAAATAATGAACAATCAACTATACAAGCCCACCAAAAGAATATCACAACAATTCAAATTCAGAAATTGGAAGTGTTATGATATTTATTGCCCTCCTCAGTGTTCTGTAAATAGTTATTTGTTATATCAGTAGAGTTACCATTTCAAACAAGGACACAGATTGGCCGCAGTTTTGCAGCAATCTTTTTTTGTCTCTGATGCACCTAACAGGTTTCTTAATCCATCTTTTATATGTACTTCACTTCACCTTCTTCCATTTAATCTGATATCGATAAACCTTATTTTCTACTAAAAAAGAAAATAAATACTTTGATAAAAGCACGTTTACTATCTGGCGGGTTAGCCTTTTACATTTTAGTGGAAGAAATCCATAGCTGTCAATCACACATAACATCAGCTGACGGCAAAAAATGCCACAGGGAAAAAGTGAAAACAGGGAATAATCACCATTTTGATGTTGTGATGTTCGTTAGATGTATTTTAATGTTCTTAAACTCGAGGATCAGAAGGAAACAAAAGTTCATGACTTGACCTGTAAGAGTTATGCGTATGCAAAAAACTATATCCTGTGCATACATTAAAAATAATACAGAAAAGAAAAATAACTCAAGAAATCATATATGTTAAGATCCAATACATAAACACAACTCAAAATAGGTTAACAAGTGATAAATTTACTCACAATAACAAACAAATTCATAATTACTTAAAATACAAACAAACTATCCAAGGACATCATTCATGTCAAAATTACGTTAGTACATGATCTACCTCATTCTATGAAGCACAGACACAACTCTTCAATATTGTGTCTTGGTGTGAAACGTATCGAACACTCACAACATCCATATGACACATGTCAGACAATCCACTAAAGTGTCGAACTAAAAAAAGGTTTCTTGCGATTTAAACACTTCCAGATGCATCTCCAACACAACTTTTAGTGGGGAAACACATATGCAACTTCAACATGAAAATTTTAGAAGACAGATTTTTTAATTTCAGAAGTTGGAGAACTAGAAAGTTATTGAGTAAGCTTCTACTTCCCCTATTTCCTTCCATCTGGTGCTGCTCATTCACGACTTCCATTGCTTGCAACTTCTCTCAACACTTATTCCCACTTCTTGACTTCCATAATTCCTACAGGCTTCTTCATTTTTTTGAATCACAACACTTCTATTGCTTGCAAAAGGAGTGGCTAGCTTTTCACTTAAATTTCTTTATTTCATGTACGTGGCTTCATTTCTTTCATACTACTGACAGAAGTATTGAGGACTTAAAAAAATCATATGCGAAGGAATGGCCAGAACAGTAACAAGCAAGCTCGCTCGTAAATGGCCAAAAAATGTTATGTGATTGATGCCAGAAGTTTAGCAGGAGAAAGGTAGGTCTTTGTCAGTAGATATGCAAGTGAAGGGGAAGATACCTTTTCTGATTTGATTCTATGAAAAGGGGGGCAAATTTCCAAGATTGTTGCCTTAAAAGAGCATCAAATGATACATTCCAGAACCAAAAAAGGGGTTTTCACTCATGAATACTAAATTGGAAGATATGGCCAAATTTCATGCAAAAGCAGCTGCAATTCAGCTATACAAAACAGCACCACAACAGGCCACACATGCAAAACTGCTATAGAAGCGTTATGGCTATCACACATGATTATGTGTGTATCCCTACAAAATAAAATTCACCTTTTCTTTTGTGAAGAACAAACTACAAAATTAAACTATGATATGATTGTTTACAATGATTAAATACAAGATCCTTCCATAATCTTGACCCCCTTCAAAACCTCAGCTTCAAATCAGTGAAATCATATTTAACTGACTTCCAGACATAAAATACAAAGCAGCATCTCTGGAGAGAATTAAGATATAATTCCAAACTCACCTTGCCCCTAGATGCTGCACCAGGCAATTGTGACCTTCCCACTCCAGCCATTTCAGATTGCTGGGGTACATTATCATCCTCGATAATCGATTTGGCTTTTCTGGCTAGAACACCCCAAAATCCATTCTTGGATTCGTTCATGTTCTTCATAGATGTATATTCATAGGGTCTTGAATCCTATATATACAGCACCACATTTAGAAAAATGACTACAATTTTGAATCAACACAATGATACATATTAAAAGGCTACATATTAAAAGAGACGGAGAAAGTAGCATATCTACAAAAGAATTTCCAACCTTAAACGCATTCACTCATAAGAAAATAAAATAAAACCATACTTTTAACAGGATTTCTTTAACAAATTCACTGATGCAGAGATTTTACGAAGCTCTTTCAAACTAAACTATTCTATTTCCCTTTGCCTATTCTCCATTTAAGAAGATTTCTCTAATTTTCTTCTCGGTTCATAAACAAATATTCAATAAACCCTATCCAGCAGAAACCTCATAAGCAATAACACACAACGCACAAATTGAAATCAAACAAGTACAGTCACACTTAGCGTACATCGGAATTTTCATATTTTATAGAGAGGAGTGGACCTTGGAAGAAGGAGGAGGAGTTGGAATGGGTTCAGAAGGAGCTGTCGGAGAAGAAGTGGAGGAGAGACCATAGAGAGAGGACAGCGAAGAGTCGCGACGCGCCGAAGAAGCTCTGATAGCTTTCGCAGCAAGAGAAGACGAAGAGGACGACGAAGCTGAACTTTCAACGAAGTCGTTTGACGGCGGAAAGGAGTTAGGGTTTCGAGTGTTTTCGTCTTCGAAGGTCGAAAACGAAGGTCTCGAAAACCCTTGCTGCTGTCTCCGTCTATACGCCATGGAATCAATCCACCAAGATTTTCTGGATCAAACGAATCAATCACAGCAAAGAAAAAACACCGAAAGGATTCGCACTAGAAACAAACGGAACTGGCGCCACCGCCAGTGCCACCGTATCGGAGCTACCGGAAACAGCTTCCGCCCTCGAATCCGGATCCGATCGCGAACCACCGTCCGAAGACTGTGTATGTGCGCCACTGACAGAGTTTATCAAAATAAATTTATTTTTCAATGTAATATAAAATTGGGATATCAGTCAGTGTCTGAGTCTACCTCTTTCCTTGTCTCTACTGCTTCAACTAATAATCACTGCATAGTTTATTCTTTTATGATTTGAGAGCTGTTTTAGTGGGAAAAACTAAATGCAAAATAAATAAATAAATAAAATAAAGGGAAGAAAAATAGTATAAAAAATATGTATGTGTCATTGGTGTCTTTTTCTTTTTTAAATATTATTTGATAATCTGTATAATAAATAAACTTATTTAAATGCTGTGTAAATTTTATTTAAAAATAAAATAAAATAAAATTCATATAGTTCAGGAGAATAAAAAACATGAAACATCTTATTATTTTTATTTTGATCGGTTACATTTGTTACGTTCATGTTAAATGTAAGAAAAATTTTAATGTAAATAAATTTTAAAAATTTACCGTAGATATTTATTTATATTTTAGACAAAATTTTATTATAAATAATTATTTTAATCTAAAAGTTCAAATTAAAAAATAGTTAAGTTTAAAAACATGGGACTTAAAGATAAAACTCATAAAATAATTATTTTAGTTTAAAATTTATTATTTAAAAAATAAAATTAAAAAAAGTGTACAGCAAAAATAAGAATATAGATCAAATATTAGAGCTTTTTTTAAACTTAACTATTTTTTAATTTTAATTTGTAAATTAAAATAATTATTTATAATAAAAGAAATTCTAAAAAATAAATAAAAATTATCTACAATAAATTTGTAAAATTTATTTATATTTAAAAAATAAAAATAAGGAAATAAGGATAAGAGAAAAAGAGAAAAAATGGAAAAAAAAAATCTAATTGTTATAACTTATTTAGGAAGTGATGAAACTCATCCTTCAAGGTGCAAATGGAATTCATGTTTCTAACATTTATTAGACGTGATAAAAAGAAAATATTATTTTACGACAAAAACCACAATTACAATCGGAAGAATGTAAAAATCGCACATATACTTCTCAAAACGACTAATTTATTCCGATCAAGCTCCGATTTATTACAGGTTGATGATTTAATGAGTTAATCTAATTCGATTCTCTTTTTAGCGAGAAAAAAATTTGAATCTGGTCCAGTCCACCACGTATTGGTAGGTTAAAAGGGTTAGTTCATGGGTTCACTTAATTAAATAAAATATAATTTTTTTATTTTGTTTTCTCAAAACTAAATTATAATTCTAATTAAAATCTAAATAAACTTTAATACAATCCAAATACAAACCAAAATAAAAAAAAATACAAATTATTAGTGTTAGTTAAAAAAAAAAAAAAAAA
>Ga0099822_1004828_pt1 | contig 17587 bp, 10 predicted proteins | sample CowpeawhiteBW_FD_76839 | JGI IMG/M metagenome (GOLD analysis project Ga0099822, IMG submission 76839) | Root nodule microbial communities of legume samples collected from California USA - Cow pea white BW | ecosystem: Host-associated > Plants > Roots > Nodule | place: USA: California | collected...
ATTGAATATTTGATAATATTATGTTTCCTTTATCATAAAAATTTTATTATTTTATAAAAATTAATTAAAATTAATATTGAAGTAGTAAGAAAATGGGTATGGGTATGGGTACGAGATTATACCTGTTACCCAGTGGGGATGGGGATGGGTCAAAAGTTTAATACCCGTTGGATTTGGGTATGGGTATGGGTATGGGACAGCGAAACCCGTGTCCGCCCCGTCCCGTTGCCATCTCTAGTCATAGTATGAATATGATGAAAATGTTGAATTATCTATTTATCATCTAATTCTCCAAAGTCTTTACTTAATTTTGTAAACTTCTTAAAGTTTCCCAATTTTTAAACATTGAAAGTTTTATCATAAAAATTAAAAAAAAAAGTAGGCCGGCCCCCGGGCCCCCGGGCCAAGGAGTATGCGGGGTGGAGCAGTGTTTTCAGCCCACATAAAGTATGCGGGGCGGGCCAGGCCTAAACGGGTCGGGCCGGCCCATATTGCCACCCCTACTAAATTCACACATCTTGAAAGTTGAAGGACTAAATTGTTCAAAGTTTCGAAGAGAGACTAATTCAAATTTTCACTAAAATTTAAGGAACAAAAAACATAATTAACCCAAAAACTTAAATAGAGAAATTTTCAAGGCTTGACAAGCATAACCAATGTTGGTCTAGCCAAATGTTTTTAAGAGGGCCTTTTTCTTGTTTGCAGAACTCATAAGCCATATGTTTTTAAAATGGGTTAAATAAGTTTTTTATTCCTTAACTTTGAGTGAAAATTAATATTAGTTTTTCTTCAAAATTTTTGACTAATTTAATTCTCTATCATTAGAAATACGTTATTTTTATCATTTTAATCAAATTTTGTTAAATTTATTTAACATTTCAAACTCATTTCTCATCTAACATTGAAGTGGAAATGTGTCGAATAATGTAAACAACTCAAATGCAATTATGAAACGCATTTGAAATATCAAATAAACCTAACAGAATTTGGTTAAAAGAACTAAATTCACACATTTCTAAAATTGTAGGACTAAATTAGGTCAAAGTTTAGAAAGACTAATTCCAATTTTCACTAAAAGTTAAGAGATTAAAAACATATCTAACCCTTAAAAAAATTCATCCAAAGCATTTCAATCATTTATTTGCTTCATCAATTTTTTTCTTTCTTGCTAAGTCTAAGTGTGCAAAAACAAATTTAAACACTTATTCTACAATTCACTTATCCTAACATCATTCCCACATTTTGTCGCACACCATCTTCTTTAACGCAAAGTGCATACTTAATAAATATGTGATGTATTCACTTAAGATTATATAGTTAATCATGTAATGATACATCTAATCATATTAGTTATACGACCAAATTGTTAGACTTTTTTGAGAAGTACATCACTACTTATAACGAATAGGACGTAGTATTTCTTGTGAACAAGATATTTTACGAAAATTTTATTATTTCAATGGCAAGTTCTTTACATATTATACAAAGAAAAAGATAAAGGCAAAATTATTATAGATTAGATAAATTAAAGAGGAAATAACACCTTTCTTATTAATAACTTTATCGAAAGGGAGACGAAGAAAGTGGTTATTATTATAGTTCTTGATTACCTTACAAAAATAAAATAGCTTTCGAACTCTCTTCCATATAAGTGGATAGGTTAGAATATTGATGGTTTATGAGTACAGCGGACAATTCAGCGGACATTTTTCAAATAGAACAGTTGCGTGACATAATAAAGTTTGACAAATCTTTTCTTCATAAATTTTGACAACGTGATTAATATTCATCCTACATCACAGCAAAACATGCACGACACATAGGATTGGTACCAAAGCAAATAAACTATAAATCGATTAAAACACCGACATAAAGCAATTTTGCTGGAAAATACTTATCACAATAATTTATAAAATATATCATGTTAATATATAAATGGAATATATCGGAAGAATAGTCAAAAAATCGATTTATAAATTGAGGTTTGTATCTATTTGTATCTTCGAAATTTGTTTTATTGTTAGTAGATGTGAGACTTCTAAAATATACTTCACACCATGACATATGTCTCTCGAAAATGGAACATTAATGGTACTCCGATAGTGATGAAACAATAAACTTAACAAACAATTAACATTTTATGATAAGCTTTAATCTTAGTTAAACCTTACAAAATTCGTTTATAAAATCCGTAGAAATATGATTCAATTCAACTTAAGCACCAAACAAATTACTCCACGTACATCCCATATTCATGCAAACAGGTACTAAGCATGCCTATTTTAATGGACCTACCATACAAATTTGGTACTTGTGAATAAGACTCACTAAGAGGATTATATTAATCATTTTGGAAAGTATAACTCAAAGATTTTTTAGCGGAAGAGTACTTATATAATCTATATAATTTTTATATTTTGGTTAAAAAATATTTTTAAGTGATTTCCACAATTTTAATGAATCTGATCAAAAGGATAATGGTTATAATTTTGTATGTACTGAATATCTATTCATAAATCTAACCTTTATCATTCAAATAGATTTTGTTGTGCTTTTATCCTAATTAAAACGTCCGATAAAATTAATTTTAATCGATTAAGAAATTGATTTATATTTTTGGCAAAATTAAATGCAACAGTTATAAATTGTAATATAAATGTAATAATAATATGTTAAGGTAAGCAATTAATAGAAGAGGCAGAAGTTTTGGACTGAGTTCATGAAAAAGTACGTGGATAGATTAGAAATTGGAAGCTAAGTGTGTAAAAGATTTGAAGGGGAATTGAGCAGCAAAAAGAGTTTGAAAATAGAAGAGTGTTTGCGTGAGATCAGAAATGTTTGACAAATATGAACATTGACAATCTGATTAACTTCCGGCGTACATAATTGAAAAGTAGGCACACCGTTCAGCAACTCACAAGATTGCCTTGTTTTCGTGGCCAGAAGAAACTATAAATACCCCCACATATCAACGCATCTAAATCACAAAGAGAAGAATTGCATTAAGAAAGCATAAGAGAGAAAAAAAATGTCGGAGTGCAAAGGTAAATTATATATGTTGTATATAGCAAGCATGAATAGAATAAGGGTTGTGGGTTTTGATATATAATTTGATATTTGATGTGTGTGCAGGTAAGAGTTCATGGCCGGAGTTAGTTGGAGTGGAAGGACCGGTGGCAGTGGCTACAATTGAGAGGGAGAATCCTTATGTGGATGCTGAAACTGTGCTGAAGGGATCCATTGTCACCACTGATTTCCGTTGTGACAGGGTTAGGGTTTGGGTCACTAAGGAGGGAATCGTTTATCAGGCTCCCACCATTGGATAGCAACTTCACTTTCACCCACTTCATGTGTTATAAGTCATCCATATAATATTTAAATAACGACTTATCTTCTTCAATTATGTTATTTCTTTCAAAATAAAACAAGTATCCTATATAACAAACTACCTTCTTCTCATTTTTCATTATTTATGTTCATGTTTTATTTTCTTTCTCTAAGGAACTAACTATTTATTCCCATTTATGGCCGCTTAATTAAGAAATTTAATCTAATATAATAAATATGTGCGATATGACTTATGAATAAAATCTTCGATATTAATGAATGAATTTTTTTTAATTTTTTTTGAAAATACAGGTCAGATAAATGATCGGACAGATTAAGCCTAATGATCGAGTCGGGTGAATCTAATAAACAGATCGCATCGACAATCGAGTCGAAACATATTAAGTATTTCCGATAAAAACGGAAAACTTTTTCACATATTAAGATAGAAATGGATGAATTAGAGGGTGACATGGTATAATATGTTGATGCCAAAAACATCTTTGAAACTCAATAATGTATTGGTCATGAAGAGTATTAGGAGATGGTTTGAAGTAATTTTATATCATAAATTTAACTATGATAAGAACAAGTTTGAAAAAATAGTAGTGGAGAGAACAATACATACGTGTGTTAGTGTGATAAACTATAAAACCTTAAATGTACAACTCACCTACATGAAAATACGAGTTGAGAAAAATGCATGAAAGTCGACTTGGAAACTAATCATAAATATATATTTAAAAAAAAATAATCGTTTTGGAAGCTAAGTATGTTTTGTGAGTACATTGTGCCTGGTTAATTTTTCTTCTCAATTTATCCTTTTTCAAAATTCCTAAAAGGATAACTACAATTGCAAGAAAAATTCAGTGTAGGCTTTGGTGGGCTTTGGAGGGGGGTGGGGATGGTAATGAACAAAAAGATAATCCATTGGATCTAGAGAGAAAAGATCTCCGGCCCAAAAGATAAAGGACAACTAGAAGTAGGTAGCTTCTTCCTTTCGTCTCGTCAAATTTCTTCTGACACCCCATCAATTCCAGATTTTACTTTCCGGATAACATTAAATCAATTTTAGAATTTTTTCTTTCGAAAAACACTCATCACAATCCTATTCCGGAATGTATTACAAGTTTAAACCAACATTGCTACCTAAGTGGAGGTGGTCTATTTAATAGCAGGAACCTATACTACAACATATTAATTGTATTTTTCAAATTTATAATATCTATTATTTCTTTCATGGCGTGACGTTATGTGTTTCATCAATTATACATTTTAAAATATAGACGTAATTTTTCATTTATATTTAAACTCGTATAACGTTGTCTTCTTATAAGACTGAAAAATTGTAAAATAAAACCTTTCAAACTTCCATCACCAATCATAATAACAAGACTCTTGTTCAATATATTTCTATCTAAATTTTCGATAGTATGTCCATAAACATAAAACATGGGACATAAATTAAAGCACTCATATCAACATGTTTGAATTAAATTATTACACTAATATTTATAACTAATTATTATAAATAGTTATAATTGATTATTGTTATTGTTAAAATTGGTTTTTATTTTGATAATAAAAATGATATTATGACTTTCATTTTTTTTACTCTTATTATTTACTTCCTGATGTAGCTTAATATGGACTATTGATAAATATCTTCTTTTTTTGTTTAAATAATCAATGGTCTATACCGAACTACATTAAGAAGTAGATGATGAGAATCAAAAAAGTAGAAGTCATAGTATAAATTTCATTTTGATAAATTTATATTGAAAAGTGCAATTGAGATGAAATTTAGTTTATACATGCAAGATTAGAGGTAGGTATAGAGACAAAGTCTAATTTTATTAAAACATTAGTTGTTTGTTTATTTAATTACAAAGACAATTATTTTTGGTGTAGATGCAACAAAATCTCAATCTGAAACTGAAAAAAAAGTAGTTAAAGTATTATAAATTACAAATATTAAAATCTATAAAACCAAGATATCTTTAGTTATAATATAATGTGAATTTTAAACGTAATTTAATTTTATAAGATGAGATTTGTATCAACTTATATATTATAAATTGATATTAATACGTGGTACTTCCAAAACATCTCTAAGTGAGACTAAAATCAAAATGTTTATTTTTGAATAGTTATAATTTTAAAAATTCATGTTTCCTCCACATTAAGGGTGAAAATGTGTAGCCTTGGCCTTCATATCAGCCAAAAAAACGTCGGACGGATCGAGATATTGAGTCCAGTGGCCCGAAAAATTATGTAACCCGCATAAAAAAAAAAACTTGTACTTGTATATATGAATTACTTTGGTTCTAAACTTTTGCATGAATATTCCAAATTCTTGTATAACTGGAAAAGACAAGTATTATGTATATTTGAATATGCTAAAATTTGAAAAATACATAATATATATCAAAAGACGAATAAAATATGATGAAAATGTTAAATTATCAATTTATCATCTAACTCTCTAAAATTATTGTTTAATTTTATAAACTTATTAAAAAATTTCATTTTATTGAATATCAAAAGATTTATCATAAAAAAAAAAAGTTGATCCGCAAGACAAGATGGATCAAACCTTTTAGCCTATATTAAAATACAGAACAGGTCGGTCTAACCCGTATTTTACGGGTTAGTACGAGCCGGTCCTAAACACGTAGTTATTTCCTTCTCTTGTCTGTTATGGTTTAGTTTAAATATTTTATTCATTTATTTATAGTATTTAAGCTTGGCCGGTTAAATCCAGAAGCTAAGATCCTTGTCATTCCTGTTTCTTAATTCAATTTCAATTACAAGTCTCTTTGTCCGTCTACAATGTCGTAAACTGAGTCGGTCGGATATTAAATTACCATCAACAATAAATATGTTTTAGGTTTTAATATAATCATTATTTTTAAATTAAATCGAATATTTTAGATTAACTGTTTTTAATTTTATATGCAGCTATTCTCTGTTAAGTTTTATAATTTCTATAATGTGATAAGATGTCCCTATATGTTTAAAAATTTGGTTTTATAAAAGTTTATTAATAAATATCGATCATACTATCGATAGGCCTGCAAACTCATTCATTTAGGTTCTGTATAATTGTATTAAACTAAGTCGTATAAATATGGAGAACATGACTAACTCTTCCAGCTAGCTTACGTCAGCATGTCACCAAAAGAAACTATATATACCCCCACACATGAACGCGTCTATATCTCCGAACACAAGAATTATCAAGAAAGTCGAAAGAAAATGTCGGAGTGCAAAGGTAAAAAGATATGTTTGATTAAGTGCATACATAAATTTGATTTCTTTTATCAACAAAAATTTGATTTTTTTTTTTATTTTTATCGACAAATATTAATCATTAATTTTTTTAATCGAAGAGTTAAACTTGCAACTTTTTTATTCAACTTTTCAAACTAATTTTATTTTTTTAAATTGTCAGTAACAGGATCAAACTATCAATTTTTCTTTTTCATTTGACCATTAAATTACTTTATCATTCTTGAAATATGTACACTGATGATTTGCTATGTTGTTTTAGTTTGAAGATGGGTGTTGTATACATATGCAGGTAAGAGCTCATGGCCTGAGCTGGTTGGAGTGAAAGGAACAGTGGCAGAGGCTACAATTGAGAAAGAGAATCCTTTGGTGAATGCTATCATTGTGGATGAAGGATCCATGGTCATAGCTAATTTCCAATGTGACAGGGTTTGGGTTTGGATCAATAAACAGGGATTTGTTTATCAGGTTCCAACAATTGGATAGAAACTCTTTACACCTTCACTTCTTATTATCTCATCTAAAATAAGGACTTACTCTTTCATCTCCATTCATATATTGTTTGTTCCTTCTTTTTCTCCTTGCTTTGCTCAGCAAACAAATGTTTTATGATCAAAATTTGGTCTTTTAATATCAACGCTTCTGTCATATTTTTTAGATTTAATTTATCTGTTTTCAAAAGTTAATATATACCATCCAATGGATTACAATCTTATTCCATATCTACTGCATATATATTTTTTTAAAAAAAATTAAGAGTGACTGAGACTCCGATGAATGACCGCAAACTCAAAAATTAATCTTTATCATGGTAACAAAATGCGTTTTATTTTCGTTAGTTTAATGACTCTAGTGGAAATGATCCCAAAATTCATTTTATTAATAAAGAAATAAAATAAATACAAGTAAATATATATATATATATATATATATATATAATATTTTTATTATAAGAGTATAAGAAATAAGAAAAGTCAAATTCAAGTGTCTTTGATTTGAGACAAGGAATATATAAAAACTTAAAACTCATTATATAAGCAGTAACATTCACTTTCTTGGTTGTCCTAAGCGATGTGAGACTTTTGAAGACATGTTATTTTCATGGTTCAACATTCTCTACCCTGATTCAAATAAACACATATTCATTGTCTATATCAGCAATCATATTCCACCATAAGGGGTATCACTTGGAATCAAGTTGTCTCGAGAATTTCCACTTAGAATTAAACTATCCCAAGAATTTTCACTTGGAATCAAACTATCCCAAAATTCCACTCAAAACCAAACCATCCCAAAAAAATTTACTTGAAATTAAACCATTCGAAGAATTTTGACTTGGAATCAAATCATCCAAGAATTTTCTCTTAGAATCAAACCATCCCAAGAATTTCCACTTAGAATTAAACCATCCCAAGAAATTCCATTTCGAATTAAGTCATCCCAAGAATTTTCATGCACCATGCATCAATGCTAACCAATGCCCGTGTATAATCACCACACACCTTGCATAAATATTAGCTAATGTTCGTGCATAAACACCATACACCCTTTGTCGAAACCATGTCGCAACCCATGACGCAAAACCACTTAACATTGCGAAAAGCCACAGATCGATCGTTCACACTTTGCAACCACCGTGTTGTCTGACTCATTGTTCAGAGACGCAACACTTGTCGGCGTAGCACCTCCATTTACTCTTGTCGAAACCGATCTGTGAACCGTAGAGCAGTTCCTCCATGCACATGTCGCAAGACGTGAATCACACATATCAAATCTCCACTATGGTACATCACTCACCGGGCCATGCGAGCACCAACTGCGATGTCATTCGCAGAGCTAGGAGCATCTCGTCACACGCGAACTCCACTGCAAATCCAGCACGACTCACAGTCCTTGCACCTCCACCCAACTACAGATTCACCGTATCAACACAACGACAACAATGATCCTTCCATTAAATTTCTCGTTGCAACTTCAACAACCAAGGATGATTCTCCAACAAGGAATTAATCTTTCTTTTCTAATGTTGAAGATCAGACTACACTGCAACCACTGAGCATACTAAAAAAATCCTACCAAACCATAGCTCTTGATACCACTGTTGGTAGAAAAAAATCCGAAAATCACTTTATTAATAGAGAAATAAAATAAACACAAGAAAACACATAGACAACTCTCTCATGTCCTTTGACCCCGAGTACACCCACACTCTCCAAACATAGACAACTCTCTCATGTTCTTTGATCCCGAGTACACACACTCTCTAAAGCAATAATTTAACTCCAATCTCACGCGATCACTAACATTCACCCCTTTATTGTTCTAAGCGATGTGAGTCAATGGACTTAAAACCCATTATAGAGTCACTTTCTTTATAATTACAGATGTTGTTTAAGATGAAAATTTTTTACTGTGATCAAGCGAAGAGTGTATTCAAGTATTCACTGTTTCTCAGTGAAACATTTTTAATCCTTAACAATAAACTTAAGGATAATTTTGTCATAAGCGGAAATAAATCTTCAATGTAAAATCTAATAAAAATAGTTTGTATCACTACAATAATATTTTGTAGTAAAAAGAATATTCAATTTCCTATGTAATTTATTGCAAGTTCGTTAAAATAATAGTTCTAATTCACAAAATTTCTGTAGATAGAACTTTCATATGCAGAAATTAAACATGATAATTTATTTCATTCCACAACTTAAATGAAAAAGCTTGTTCTCCATCTCGAAATTCTATTATTGGTTCTCTTTCATTAATCATATTATAAAGGTAAGAAATATGAATTTTCTTTTGCGTCACATAATTTTTATTCTCATCTTTATAGGTAAAAGAAATATTGACTAATCTCATGCAAATGAATTTTTAAGCAATCTTTGAAAATTTAGATTCGTCATATCATTGATTTTATTTCTTATTCTTTGCTTATAATAATATGTCACGATTACATCTTTTTAGTTAATTTAATTATTTGTGTCTTGTTTCAAGTAATGTCAATTTGATTATTTTTTATAAAAAAAAAGATATTTGATTTCCTTTCATACATAAAATATCTTCATAATGTATTAATTTAATAATTCTTGATTAATGAGTCGATGAGTTAAAATTATAATGTAAGATGAGTCATTCAGATTCAATGGTAGATCTTGACTAATAATTTTGGGGAGCCAAAATAATATATTCAAAATTTATATATTTAATTATTGTCACTAATACAATAAAAATAAAAATGAATAAATAATTTACTATAATTGTACCTACAAAAGAAATCACACATATACAAAGGATTGTTCTTCATTCTTTCAAATTTTTGAACCCATCAATAATTGAATTAAAACTAAAATTTTCAACTATTTATTTTTCAATGTAAATATAAACATGTTCCAAATAATTAATATAAAACATTTTCCTCTAATTGAACAATATAATCATTTGTATTATAATTTAGGATACGTTAAGATAAGATATTGAATTTGAATTGTTTTCATCATCATGGATAACTTTCTTTTTATCACTTTTAAAAAATAATTTCATTCTTTTACTCTGCATCAATATATCTATTTCTTTTTTAAGTTCAAGATTAAAAAATAAAAAATTAAGAGTCACTAAAAGAAAAAATCAATGACAATCAAGTTCCAAATAAAAGATAGTTATGGAAAAACATGTAGAACAATCATTTTTTTTCTCTCATAATCATAAAAAAAAATGAATATAAGACTCATATGGTAAAAAATAATTTTAACTATTAAACAAATATTTCATTATCAAGTGATATCAAAAATTTGCTTTTTTTTTCCTTCACAAATGAAAAAAAAAACAAATGAGAAATGAAAACAAAATTAATAAATTTGTATTTAACTATTTTTTTTTCAAAACAAAAATAAAATATGTGAGAGTGTGAGATCATAATAAGTTGTGAAAAACTTAAAAATACAATAAAAAAATAAAAAAATATCTTAATAAATATTTTTATTCTTCATTATATTTAATTTTATGTTTTATTATTTATTAATATTAAATGTTATATTTAAAATAAAAAAAAATACTAAATTAAAATTCTATCAAATTTTACTATATATTACATATAATTTAAAAAATTCAAAATAATTCAAAATAATTAATATATACATAATATAAAGAAAATTAAAAATTAAGGGGACCATAACCCATCTGTTCCAATAAAGCTCCGTCATTATTCAGATTGACTTATCAAGTCAACAGAAAAAAAAAACATAGATGAATTGAATATTTTAATATACTAACCGACTTAGATTTATCTTGCATAATTGACAATTTGCGCGAACAACGTGACAAGACTTACTTGATCACATAATTAACATCAAAAGGTTTCACTATTTTAATCTCCATGTAACAAGTTATCTTGTATTCTAGTTTGATTGTTATTTATTCACTTTACGCTTGAATAACAAAGTCAAATATCTTGTATGTATTTAACATTAGTTCTTAGATTCCCACAATTATAATAGTGCCTCTTACTTGAAAATCTGGAAGCAACTATTTGTCCTTATAGTTGAAAGCATGAATTTTTTAAAAAATGATAAAATCTTTTTAAATGACCCTGTTTTTATTTTAAATTCATCATCTCTCGTGGTTGAAATGTATGCAAATGATAATAGGAAATATATAATTATGAAAGAAGTTAAAAATGAAAGTTCTTCTCCAAAGTTGTATCCAATATTATTGAAATGAAAAAACAAGAGTTATATTTTCTTTGTTCATGAAAGATTTAACTTTTCTTGACATATTTATTTGATATAATTACTAATCTTGTGTTTATGTAATTTATTTCAATATTATTGTCAAATGTATACTCAAGGGGATAAATATATGAAATATTAAAATAAGATTATTATTACAACGTAATTTTCTTTTTCAAGATTCTATTTTCGTAAGCTAGCTTATAGACCTGTGAGCCAATTATTATATAAGATGGGTCAAAATGGGATGGTCGAGTCCATATTGCTATTCCTATTGATGAACCTTGTCTTTTCTCTTTTATTTTTTCTGTTTAACTTTAAAATCTTGTAATGTTTTTTCTTCTAAAAACTATGATTTAAATTTTGTGATCTTTCATTAGGTAGAGGAAACTTAACTATAATAACCACATATTAGGTATTTTAAAATAAAAGCTAAGCATTTGATATTAGAAAAAGTATTTAATCCTATTTGAAACTAAATTGAAATTTGTAATATTTTGACTTAATCAATTGGTTTCTAGACATCTTGATCTAGCTATGTAATATGTGAGTCCTTGACCTCAAACATCTCACGTGAAAGCATAAAATAAAAACATAACTACTTAATATGTTGCTGCAGATGATCTCAAGTGACTACACTATAGCTTTGTATGTTGACTCAAGTCGACGTATGAGCTTAATTGTCATAGGATGAGTTGTTGCAATTTTGTTCCCAATTATAGCTTTACATTGCAAAGCGTGAGAGTGCTTATATGGAGTAGGGATCACATTGACATTGTGGAAACAATTTACCTCGTCCACAGCCATTTGAGGTGATTTCGACCCAATTGTCTAACGTTAGGTGTTGAATATGTTGGGTGATAATTTGATTTGTTAAATTTTCACAGATAACATTAATTTAGTAATGCATCGGAAATAGAATTTGATCAAACTTGGGAAATGTTGATTGAATCACTCTATATGGTTTGAAATGTGAGGTATTAACATAATTAAGACATCATACGAAAAAGGAGAATGAGTGTAAGGATACTGTTTAATGTATAATTAATAAACATTGAATTTCGTCAAAATTCATATTTAGATGTGATATTAAGGAAGAAAAATGCTAATTAGTATTCTTAGAGCATTGGTTAAGAAATAATTAATGTGTATTGGTTTTATTATTTTTATATTGAAAACTAAAATAATTAAGTCCATTAATTAAAATAATATAAATGTATATAACAGATTTTATAAAAACAAAACTGTCTTTTGACATTTTTAAGCAATTCTAATTCAGAGTAAGTAATTTGAAATTTTTAAGGTCTCTACTAAAAGTTTAGGTACTTAATTTTTTTTTAATTGTTAAATTTATGTATTTATAATTTAGGGTTAAATATGTTTTTAGTTCCTCAAGTTTAAGTGAAATTTATAATTAGTTCATCTTTAAAATTTTTGACCAATTTAGTCATTCATCTTTAGAAATACATGGATTTAGTTCTTTTCATCAAATTTTATTAAATTAATTTGACGTTTCATTCGCGTTTTACGATAATATTTAGGTTAACATTAAAGAGAAAATGTGTCAAACAGGGTAAACAATTCAAATACTATCATGATATGCGTTTGAAATGTCAGATAAACTTAACAAAATTTGGTTGAGATGACTAAATTCACGCATTTCTAAAGATGAAGGACTAAATTGGTTAAAAATTTCAAAAAGAGACTAATTTCAAATTTCACTAAAACCTGAGGGAACAAAAATATATTTAATCCTATAATTAATAATTTCATATGTTGAAATATTTTTTGTTTTTCTAATACATAAGATTTTGTTACAAGATGTTGCAAAAAGTTATCAAGTTAGAGAAATAAAATTCAATAAAATCTTAAATTAATACTTTAATATATATATTTTTTGTAAACTTTTAAGATATTTAACACTACTTTTTATTGGTTTTTATATTAATTTAAACTTTTTTATGATTAATTATATTTTAATATTTTAATTTTTAATAATATTAAAATATATTTATTTTATTATTTTATTATTTTTTAACTTTTGTGGATAAACACTAAATCAAATATTAAACGTAATTGTACTAAGGATATTTTTGTTTTTTAAATAAAATAAAACTTCATTAACTGTTATTAGGTCAAATTTTATTTATTATTATATTTAATTATAAACTTTTACAAGATTCAATGTATATTAATTATCTTTAACCAATGTTCTTAAGACATTGGTTAACAAAACCCTTAAATGAATTATAACCTTAATAATTATTAGTGTACTCTTACTTTATTTAGATGACAAAAATGTATATAAATGTTTTGCATATTGATAATTGATTTGATGCACAAAAAATTTTAAAAAAATAATAAATAATAAAATAACAATATTTTAATGTTATTAATAATTAAAATGTAATTAAAGGTAAAATAAATTAATTAAAACGAATAAAAAATTATTTGTTTTTTTAAATACATGCAATATTTATTAAAAAATAAACAATATTTTATTTTTTGTTAATTTTATTTTTTTACATTTAATTATATTTTAATTTTTTATAACATTAAATATAATTATTTTATTATTTAATTCTTTTTTAGCAAATAAGTGATCAATTATAATTATATTTATGGATAATTTTACTCCTTAAATAAAATAAAATTATATTAATAATTAATAAGGTTAGAATTTTGACACGATTAATTATTAATTTTGACAAAATTAAATGTTCATTAATTATACTTACAAAGGCACATGAATAAAAAAGACAATAAAGAATGGGTAATGACTTCAAATAAATACTTTCCACTATATAATGGTGTTGATTGTATTTATTACATTTTGGGATAGGTTGTATTTGCTAACACGAAGTCCAAGGCCTCTCAAACGATGTTGCTTTATATGGGGATAATGACAAAATAATCATCAAGCCTAGATACCGTCTATTCTTCATAAATGTATCTCTAGAGCCCCGCTTCAAAATATTGACTTCAATCACACTTTCCCTTCTAACCCAATTTATGGAATGTTACATGATTCTGACATAGCTTAGACTGCATGATAAAAATGTGATTTAAACTTCATAATATAATTTACTCTATGATTTGAAAAAAAATAAAAGGAAAAAGAAACTTGGGTATATATATATATATATATATATATATATATATATATGCGTGCTAACTCTTCTTTTCTTATTTATAATACTTTCCTACAAAGTTTTCTACTTATTAAAAAAATTGAATCCTTTTCATGTTCCTAAAGTATTATAATTAATTTTTGTTAAATAATTACTTTATCAAGTGTATGCTTTCCAAACATTTTTACCGTTTGTTTTTGTTGAAATTTTTTTACCAACAAGTTAATAGTGGTTTTGTAAAATAAGCTTAATTATTTTAATAACTTCTAATACTTTCTGATACGCGACTTCAAGATGCCATTTTAGCTTTTAGTTTCTGCTTTCTCAACCTTAAAATATATTTAAATTTACTCCTAACCTTTTTAGTTTATTTGCTTTCCCTTTTTGGCTATAATATATATATTTTCGATTTATTTAAGAAAAATTGAAGATATAATATAAGATTAGTTATAAATACATGCCATAAAAAACATAATAATTAGAATACTTGAAAGGCTACGAAATTTCAAAAATTACCAAATTTCAACAGCGTTAAGAGTTGATCTAAGTTTCAGCTTTTATCACTATTACGAAACGTAATCTAAGAAATTATAACAGGAAGATATTGAAAAGAATAATAAAGTGGTGATTAATTTTTGTATTCCTTGTTCCTGTAACGCGATTGGAGAAGAAGTGACCATGTCTTTGGAAATGCAGGCGTAAGAAAAAATGATGATATAATTAAGTCCATGACAACCTTAACAACATGCTGTAAAGGCAACGCAAGCTGTAGTTCAGCACTCATGTAATTGTCAGTGACAGACCCCGGTGTTTCATCCCATGCCCAATACTGATTATTATTCTCATGAGGATTGAATACTTAGTCTTTATCATATCTAGGATAACGTCACACTAAAACTTGGAATGAATTGATTTTGGGATTCAGTTAGCTTTTTCTACAAGGAACCTAATTAATCACTGGTCGTACCAAAAATATTATATCAAAATGCCAACATTCATCACTATACTTCATCAGGCACCAGCTAAAGAGCTGTTCCACAAGGAGACATTTGGTCGAGTAGAGATTTTTTGTGTGTTTAAAATAACCAATAGGTTATCCTCAATATATATGATTCCTTTTGAACTGGCTCCATTCCCCTCCTTTTGGTCATTAATTTGAAACAGGGTACAGTGATATGTGTTTAGTTGGGGATCTTAATTCAGTTTGAATGAATGAAAGTTAGTGATATAATAAATTGAGTATATATATTTCATCGCATGCAATGCAAATATAGGTTGGCTTGGGATCAAATTAGGGTACACCCTACTACGCTAGATGGATGATGCTAATAGTTCACATGTCTCTTCCTTTTGAAGAAGGGCTATGAAGCCAGTTAAATGCAAGAAAATCACTAGCGCTAACATAAATGCAGCATATCAAGAATATTATTTTCTTTTAGAACAATGAAAAAGACATCTACGGATACTTCAACGCGTTTTCTGCTTGCATGTCACATTATGAATCATATCCTCGGAGTCTCCTTCATTTGTTAAATTTTGCTTTCACATGCAAGAGACGAATATTTATATATTTAGCAGAATTACGCCGTAAAGCATGTGCATGGGATCATGCAAAACAGTAAAATCTTCTAATTTTTTTTGCTTTAGGTGATGTGAATCATGGTGCATTTGTTAAACAAGGAAAAAGTATATCGCATTCTCTTGCGCATTCTGTTTGCCATTTTGAATCAAATATAGCAACTTAATTGACAGCTATGAATAAAGTGGGAAACACTAAAAACCGATACGTTTTTCTCCGTAATATTGTTGTGAGTGAGTACGCGAGAATCAGTCACATTGACGCGGCAAAGAAAATTACAAGCGATGCCAAAAGAAAAGCACCAGCACGTTATGAAAGCAACATAAGAAGAAATTGTAATCAAATGAAATGGAAGAGAGAGAGGTGGAACTGATAAAAATATTCTCAAGGTTTAGACCCATCATAGAGCCGGCTAAATGGAAAATCCCATGACAAAACGCCAAAATCACACTCTCTCTTCATACAAAACCGCTACTCTTCTAAACAGTTTTACCCAACGTTTTCTTCTTGTCTTTATATCTCACACCTTTCTTACACATCCCTTTCTCAATATAAACCCCTCGCATCTTGCAATTCTCTTTAAGCTTAAGAGATTCACAAAGATCAACACTGCTATGAATTCAGAGAAGCCAGTCAGCCCTGAGAATTTAAGTGATGAAAATGATGAAGAAGAAGCACAAGATGACAGTGGTGGAACCAAACGCTCTTATGAGTGCACATTCTGCAAAAGAGGCTTCACAAACGCTCAGGCTTTGGGGGGTCATATGAATATCCATAGGAAAGACAGGGCCAGGGCCAAGCAATTCACACTTGAAGCTTCACCTTCAATTAACAAATTCAACACTGATGAATCCATAGTCTTTCCTTTTGCCTCACAAACTTTAAACCAACCCGCAAGGTCTAATTACTCCATTTTGGAGTCCCAGAGGAACTGTGACAGACACTTTCATCCACCACCACCTGCAAGTGCCTTTTATTACGACTTTTATGACCCAAGGTCTCGGTCTTTGAGTTTCAACCAAGAGCTTCGCGGTGCCAACCTCAGTCTCCAAATTGGTCCAAGTCATCATGTGGGTGATGATATTCATCAAGTCAGAGGAAACCAGAAAGATAGTGAAGTGGACTTGGAGCTCAGACTTGGACATCATCCATAATGAAACGGCTATTTGTAATTTCAGGTAATTCAAATTTCTGTAGCTCTTTATATAATTAATTCACAAGATTGCATGAAGCACAAATCAAATTTAGGGCAAGCGTCTTTTTTGCAATTAAGACATGTATAACAAACGGAAGAATTTGAAAGCTGATCACAAAATTCTCCACATATTATCAGGTTGGATGCCTAGAAAGGTTTATGAAGAAGTATCAGAACTAACACTGAGGTATATAAATTATATTGTTGTACGTTACTATATATATATATATATATATATATATATATATATATATATATATATATATATATATATATATATATATATATATAAACGTGTAAGAGATATATAGAAATAAAGAAATATCTCTTCCAACATTTCGTG
>Ga0099822_1004829_pt1 | contig 17582 bp, 8 predicted proteins | sample CowpeawhiteBW_FD_76839 | JGI IMG/M metagenome (GOLD analysis project Ga0099822, IMG submission 76839) | Root nodule microbial communities of legume samples collected from California USA - Cow pea white BW | ecosystem: Host-associated > Plants > Roots > Nodule | place: USA: California | collected...
ATAAATTATATTGATATTTTATTACATTATACTTTAATATTGTTTTTTATTTGAATTTATATTTTAAATAATTGCATATTTTTAAAATGTGTAAAATTCAATAATTTCTGTACAAATGTTTTAGTTAATATAAAAATAACAATTATATAACTTAAGAAAAATTAACTAGTTTATGTAACAATAAAAAACAAACAAATTTAAAATTTGAAAACAAATTTAAAATTTGAAAACAATTTTAAGTAAAATTTAATGTGAAACAAACTTAAAGAAACTTGGTTTTATTGAAAATATATAATAAAAATATCAATTTGAATAAAAAAAAAACAAATTTAATAAAAATATTTGTATAATATTTTATAATTTTTGTTTCAATTTGGAGAGGGACGAAATTACATAATTTTTACAAAAATTGGGACTAAATTGAGATAAAAAATAAAATACAGGGACCAAATTGAGAATGAGAAAATAACACCTCCCAAATAGTGACACGTGGCATTGTCACTGCCATGTGGCACGATGTTAACTTGACACGTGGCAAAATTTTAATTTTTTAAAAAATTTTAAAGAAATTCAAAAAATTCAAAAAAATAAAATAAAAATTCAAAAAATCCAGAAGCTGACACGTGGGACCCCATTTAACACGTTACTCCACCACTAACGGAAAGAACTTGATTGGGTCAAATTTTCCAAAATAGGGACCAGATTGAGATAAAAAACAATTGAGGGATCAAACAAATTTTGCTACGAAAATGAGGACTAAAAGTATAATTTAACCTAAAATAAATGAGACAAAACTAAAATAGAAATAATTTATTTGAAATAAAATGAAAATAGAAAAATATTTGCTTTTTAAGAAAATAACAATATCTTTTATTTTATTAATTTTATCCATTTATTATATGTGATCCATTATATAATATATATTTTATAAAATGTATTAGTTTTAATATAACATAATAAATCTTCCTTGCGCACACACACTTTTATATATAACGTAATAGTTAAGTATAAAGTTTTAAAAATAAAATATATAAATGTATAGAAAAAAAATTTAAAAATAATGTCTAACTTTAGACAAATCTTGTTATGACATAAGTTCAAGTTCACCAATCTCAATCGTGGATTTGGATAGGTTCGTTTTGATCGTGAGTCTGGACCAATCTGTCTAGGTTGTGAAACCAGACTAACTTGTCTTAGGTATCGAGGAGGTTCAATATGTCTCAATTGTCGGCTTGGATCGACCCGTCTTAATTATGGGTCTAGGCTTGTTTGTCTTGTCCATTGGTCTAAACTGGTCCATCTCTTCTATCACCATGACCATGACTGAGCCTTTTTTGGCTATTTGTCCAAACTGTTTCAGCTCGTCTCGATTATTGATCTAGGACAACCCATTTCAACTTTTGGCCTAGTGTAACGTGGGTCTTACACCTAGTCGGTCAGCCTTGGTCTTTTGTCCAGCTTGGTCCGATTCTTTAGTATCAACCTTTGGTCCGAGTCAATTTGAAACGACTTGACTCTATCTTTGACTCAAGCTCAAATATTATTTCTAAGAATTAATTAAAATATTTTAATGAGTCAAATATACATTAACCCTAATCATAATCGACTTGAAAGAAGACTTTAGGACCGAATTGCTTTTGGACTTCTTATTTGGAAACTCAAAAGGAACTTAGCAAGCACCGACTAGGCTGACCCATGTGTCATTTGCCACAATATTATACTCCACATTTAATGTTTTTACACCAATAATTCACATCTCATCCAACCATTTACACATCTAATATAGAAACTATACTTCAACATGTAATCCCATCTCACACCGATATATTTTGCATATTTTAACTAATTCTCAATTGATTTAGGCATCATAATTAATTTTCTTTAGTTGAATGTAACGTGCTTACTATCCAAATTGTTTCTCTTTCTACTTTGAGAAATCCAACTAAGTTTTTTTAGAAAGTTTTAAATATCAAATAATGTATCAACAACATCTCTCTTTTACAAACATTAATAAAGAATAATAAAAGAGGGTAAATCCTTAATTAACAAGGAGGGAGAGAGACTCTTATGACCTTGACATAAGATTCACATTGCTAATTCTCCATATATATGTGAACATCACAATACTAATATTACCATATAATCTTAGATAAAATAAAGACCTATAATTATTTACATATATTTTTTCTTTATTTTTATAAAAATTATGTTTTCGAAATCTCATATCTTACACATTATTTTCTAAAACTATTTTATTTAGACCTTACATATTACTTTTTCAAACAATTTATCATGGGATAATTATATTGAGACAAATGGTTATGTTTTGAATGAACATAATCCAACCATAATCAATTCAATGACCCGTAAATTAGAACGTGTCCCCCTTAAGTTGGGTTGGTCATAAAAACACTTTCAAATGAAAGTAGGGGGAAGGGTAAAAAATAAGGAGTCATGAGATGCGCGAGGGAATAAAAGGGTAGGGCACAAACCTTACCAATACTTTTTTTTTTTTTTTCTGGCTTTCTACACTGGTGTGTGAAGAAATTCCTGTCCCTAATACCTTTGCTGATTTTTGTGTAAATTCCTTGCAACCAAACACATTCTTTCACACACCTTTTCATTTATTTCCTTTTTTTTTTGAAAAAAAAAAGAAGGCAAAAAGCTTATTCTTCCGTTTCTTTCATTTTTATTAGCAATTCACTTGTTAAAACATCATAATTTATTGTTAATTGAATTTCATAAAATCTTTGTTTCAGATGCATTCAGGCGTGACTTGGTATCTTTCAATATCCTTTTGAAGAATGAAATAATGTATGTATCTGGAAAACTATTGTCATAATTTCCAGTTATATTTTTCAGTTATTATTTGTTTGCATTATGATAATAGCCAAGCATGTGGCAACATATATATGTACACAAGACTTTTTGAATGGAAAAGGTTGTGGTCTTCTTGGATGCTGGAATTGATGGTGATGCTGACCTCAAACTACTCTGTTCATATAACTTTTTTTTCCTTTAACGTTTTTTCCGTTTCACGTTGATACCTTCCATACCCAACAAGAAAAGAAGGTACATCAAAAATAGATAGATATTGGTAAGCTCCTTTTTTTCCAAAAAAAAAAAAAAAAATTCGCTCTATTTTTTCTTTTGTTATATTTATGGGTATGTATACATATTTACGATTACTTTTTTATTTTATTTTTAAAATTTGAATTAAATTGTTTTAAAAAAGTTTTTAAATATAAATAAAAAAATGATTTCAAAATACAACTCAGATAAAACTACACATTAAAGTAAGTAAATTTATCTTTCTAAAAATTAAATTTAAATAAATTATAACAATGTATAAATTTTAAAAAATTACTCTTTTAAAAAATAAATTCTATATTATATGTCTAAATAAAAAATATATGAAAATTTAAAATTAAATTCAAAATTGTTCTTCGATCATTAATATTTCTCTGTATAACAATTTTATTTGTGTTATTTGATTTGTTTAGAAAATATTAAAATGAAATTTAGTAACAATAATTAACAATAATGACCATAATTTAAAATCAATTTATAATATATAAGTGATGCAAATCTAAATTCATTCTCAACATATTATTAGAATTAGAATTATAGACCAGAATTTTCTTGGTAAAGTTTGATATTTTATTGGATTTATTGTTTTACCACTGTCGAACCATAAAATCATAGAAGAATTTGTGAAGTTCTAACTTATTATTAGGAAACCTACTTCAAAAACCAAATATTTACTATACAAAAATTACATTTAGAATGGAGAATATAAAATTTAAGATATTAAGAAAAAAAGAAGTAAAACTTACTATCAAAATTTTGGTCATAGAGATTTGATCTATTTGTTTCTATTTTCTATGTTAAAATTGAAGAATAAATCAAGCTTTTCTGAAAAAAAATTGATGTCTTTAATAACACAGATTTGATGGACTAAAATTGTTAAAAACTCTTATTTAATAATTCAGTATACTAAAATAATATCTTAGGATTTAGAGTTTAGATTCTGTTTTAGCTCACCAAAAACGATTTTTAATTGGCTAAAACCATGAGTACAACAAAACAAGGTTTATACAACAAAAAATACAAATTGAATCTATCTTCAAAATAATTGAGAGATTTGAAAACAGTTTTACAAGAGGTCTGCAAAAGAGATAAACTCATGTGCATTTAATATAAGCCTCTCAGCTGTTATGTCCAAGGTGAACATTTTTATTGTTAGAAGTTTGTCAAATATCACGCTTTAAATAAAGAAATGTTTTTTCGAAAATAGTCTTCACATTTAATATAAAAGATTTTTCAAGTTTAAAAATGTTTATAATAATGACTTTTAAAGGTCATAGTAGTGTGATTTTTAATTAATTAACTATGTAATCTATTTACATTGACAATACATAACATGATATTTAATAAACATACAATTCATTTAACAAACGTAAATTATATTTTTGACATAATTCTTTTAATAAACATATAACATTTTAGAAATGATAAATTTTATTGCTTTCGTTTTTATATTTCCGTATTATAATTTTATTTGAAATTTATTAAATTTCTCATTTTTTAAAAGGGAGATAAAATTAACTTTGATATAATTAAAAGTGAAAGTTGAATTTTAGTTGACACTAAAAAAGTGTTGATTGTCGTTAGGTAAAGACAAAACTGGTCGATTGTTACTAAGATATATTAAAATATAATTTTATTAATAAGGAAATTATAAAAGTATCTTCCACTGAAATACCTATTAAAGTTATGTTTAGATTGATTTTCTTCTTATGTGCATATAAATATTTGTAGGGCAATCTTCAGCATATCTAATGGCGTCATTGGACCTTGTATTATTGCCAACATATTTTACTAAAATACTGCTTTCAACAATCAAACAAAATGATATTATTGTCACCATACACACACACACAGACACATATATATATATATATATATATATAAAATTCCTGTACTATTAACTTTTTGTAAAGAATTTATGTTTGTCAGCAATTTTATTTTGATATTAATTATCTTAAGTAATATTTTTTTTCGATGTTTGGTATTTAATTTAGACTTGTGTTCACTTAAGTAGATATATATGAGGGAGAGAGAGTAAATAAGTTTGAGTGGATTTAGGAGTGAATTGTGTGTTAACTTTTTTAAAGTATTTAGAAGTGATAGTAAGTAGATTTAGAAGTAAAATTTGTAAGATTTTCTGAGTGATTTGAGTGATGTCACAAATTAAAAAAGAATATTTTAATAGAAATAATAGATAGATTACCATATTACCCTTTCTATAATAAGTAATATAAATTAGTATTTGTATAAATTATAATTATTTTGTTATTTTTTTACTATTAAAATTGAAAAAATAAATTATGAAAATTAATAAAAGAATGTTTTTTTTTATAATATATTTTAATAATGTTTCGAAATAATGGGAATCGAATCTGCATAAAAATGGGATGAAATCTCTCTCCAATTTACACACATGGATCGATTCCAACAAATATGGGATTGGATCCCTCCTAATGATAATATACCCTATGGATTATCAACTTTGCAATACACAGTACTCTTCAAACATTCTCTTTTGGATTCCGTAATCTTTTGTACTACCCATACTAAATAAAGCGAGGAATATAAAGAAAAGGTAAATGTTATAATTTAGTAAATGCAAGATGTTTCTCTTCAAATATGTTAAACCAAGAGGGATGAAAATTTGGATCTTTCCCCCAAATTCATCGCAACACATCAACAATAATATGTAGAAACGAACATAAGTGTCACTCGCTCTCCCAATTGCGTTTATAGTAAATATGTATAAACGAACAAAGTCTTAAGGAAGACCAATATTTTTAATCTTTTAGTATTTATCTTTAATCGACAACCTCAATTGTTGGTCTCAAGTGGTGAAAACATGTATAGAAATATTTTGATGTTTAAGTTAGTATTGTATCAATGGTTTATCTTAAACATGATAATCTCTCTTTAAAAAAAAAACTTATTTCCTTTACCTTGAGTATTTTTCTATTTATAGCATTTCTTTTATCCTTGGGATAATTAAGAAATACCCAATAATAGTTTAATCACAATTTACACTTCCTTTGTGTATAATCCCCAATTAGTTATATTAAACATTGATTGATTTTTCGGTCAGGTGATGTGGGTTGAGAGTGCAAGAGTAGTACATGTTTTCCAGTTATCAAGTGACCCTATAGAATACTGTTTTCCAGCAACGCCGAATACTAAAGTACTGAATGGTTATGTAAATTTTATTTTATGCCAAAAAGTCAGAAACTGACTAGTCATATAGTACAATTATAATAAAATTGTAAATTTTGAACAACAAAATTACATTGTTTTAATTTATTAATTATTTTTTTATATATCAGTAATTGAAATTTTAAATTAAGTCAAATTTGTCAAATTTGGTTAAATATATAATATGTTTTTTATTGTCTTAGTGTACATTATGTTAATCAGTAATATGTTACGATTGACCTTGACCTGGTGCTTAGAAGGGGTTAATGGTAATAGGCCTGTTATTTTATCAATGGTAGGTAGGTTTAATAAATGTATCAATATTCAACCTAAAACTAATATAGCGTGCGAATTGTATTCATAGCAATAGTTAAGTTTATAAAAAAAAAAAAAAGCCCGTCACCCTTACCCAAAAACTGTCTTATCCCATTTCTTAGTTTGTTTTAAATTAAAAAAAAAAAGAACCATTTACATTTTTTTTTTCAATTTTTATTTTCATATTTTTAAATTAATAGTGGCTCAAATTTAAAAATACGTAAATTTAGTTATTTTTCATATTTAAATTTTATATTCAATTTCAATTGCGGTAAATCGAAAACTAACTTATAAATTTAAAAACATAGAAACTAAGTTCAACAAAAATACAGAATAAGAACATGCTTTTTAGAATATTTTACACACACAAAAAAAAATATAAGATTTAATTTACGTGTGGATGTAATATAAAGATGGGCAAATTTAATTTTTATTTTATGATTTTTTTTAATTTACAGTTTCAGCTTTATGTTTTTCGTCGTTTTAGTTTGATTTTCAATATCAAACATTATTTCGATTATTCATTTCTGCACAGGCGAACCTAAATTTAGCATATCCATTTAAAATAAAATTTAAACATTTAATGAATTAAAATATATTTATATAAAACTAAAGGGCAGAATTATAAAAAAATCAGGAAACCAAAATCACTAATAAGAAGTAAAATCCGAAAATTAAAATTTGGAGTATAAATTAGTGATAAAACAGGGAATTTGGGAAGGAAGTTGTTTATGGCATAGTTGGCTTGGCATGGTGGAATGAGATGCCTTGATTATGAATTGGTCAAGAGACAATGATGAAAACTCCATGTGGGCCCAACTGCCAAGAAGGTTTCTTTATATTTCCATTCTCTTCCTCTTCATTTTATTCCAAACACCACCTCAATAACCTAACTCTGATCAATACCACAGTTTCCTCATAGCTTCAACCAAACCCGTGCCAATTTCTCATAGCCGGCAAAACTGAGATCACATGTGTGCCTGTGTCTATGCGTAATGTATGGATCTAAGCTTTCATCTCTTTTTTTCTTTTTTCTTTTCTCTTTACAATAGAGTCAAGTGTTCATTATTAATGCAATAGTAGCATAATTTATATTATTACTATACCAATATTATTAATTTATTTTACTAAATTGTTATTATTACTGTCAGAATAGTGGTATAATTTATATTTATATTGTGCAGTTTTTGGTGTGGAGAAAGATTGTGTGTTTGAGAGTTGAGAGTTGAGAGAGAGAGCAAGAAGAATAATGGAGGTTAAGGAGATGGAGGAGAGAAGCAAGAGGGTAAAAGGGAGAGTGGTTTTGATGAAGAAGGGTATATTGGATTTCCATGACATCAAAGCCAACGTTCTTGATCGAGTTCACGAGTTACTGGGCAAGGGTGTCTCTATTCAGCTCGTCAGTGCTACTTCTCCTGACCCAGGTCATCTTTGCAATAAAACTCTTCTAACACAATGCTTGCACACAAAAAAGTTTCGTTCTTTAATCACCACAAGTACAAGAGTACACACACAAGAAAGCAAAGGGTCTGAATGAACTCAACCCATTCGCATACGAGTCAACTGCAAAAAGAAACACCAAGAAGTTTTCAAGATTTTTGCTTCTTGTATAATTTCACACTATTTTTTCTCTGTGTTTTGTGTTGTGTAGCTAAGGGGCTGCAAGGGAAGCAGGGGAAGGTGGCATATTTAGAGAAGTGGGTTTCCACCATTTCTTGTCTGACATCAGCATCTGACGCTGAATTTTGGGTTACATTCGATTGGGATCATGAGAAGATGGGTGTTCCTGGAGCTTTCATAATCAGAAACCATCACAAGAGTCAGTTCTACCTTAAGACTGTGACCATCGAAGGCATTCCTGGACATGATCCTGTTAATTTTGTCTGTAATTCGTGGGTCTACCCTGCTCATCGTTATACCCATGATCGTGTCTTCTTTTCCAATAAGGTAACCTCGTTCCATTCCACCACTTCTTCCTTCTTCAATATCACTACAATAGAAAAAGCATCGTTTGTTTCTGTTTGATAGAGACCAGGGAGGAAAAGAAGAGGAACAAATAATTAATGGGTTGATTGGTTTAAGAAAACGTATATTTTATTAAAAATAAAATTATAAATATATAAACTTATTTTCTTTATTTTTATATTTTTCTTTATTTCCTCATGGACTCACCTTTTACATTGTGAAAAGCATTTACACTGTGATGCATGCATGCATGTTTTACCCAAAAACTTATTTTCCACGTTTATTTTATGCGAAGTTTTATCAACAATGTTAATTGGAAATTTAAATTTTATCTAAAATATTAAAAATTATTAAAAAAAAAAATATCAGAAACCATTCACGTGTTAAAAAAATATTACGATAACCATATCCCCATTAAACATCTCTTTTGTCAATACCGTCAAGAGAAACTTACTCTTGACGTGATTGAAAAATATTCTCCGAGGTTGGTTGTTAGGAATAGGAACACAAATCCAGGAATAGAATGTAGTCCATGATACTTTATTCATGTTTTATACTGTTTCCCCTTTATAAGGTTCAAATTAAAATTTTGATCTTCTTTATAAAGTTCATATAAAATGATTCTTGCATTAATATTTTTTAAGATATTTTTTATTTTTAGTTATTTAATTTACACTTAATCTTAATCATTAAACTATTTGTGAATCTGATTCAGTTTTATTTAAAGAGTATTCTGATGATTTTATTTTGACTCTTTGTACGTATAGTTAGTAAAAACTAAAATAATGAAATATTAAGGATAACAGATATTTAAATAATTATTTTTAGATTAAAAATTCTGAAGAAATATTTTTATATTTACAGTAAAAATAATTTGAAATCTTCCAACTTTATTTCAAACATTTGCTAAATTAACTCATTTTTAAAATTTGTATTTATTTGCTTAAATAGATTTTATATTAATTTGGGTTTTCAACGGACCATTCTCTTATCTAACATTTATTAATAGTGGTATAAGCATAAAAAGTCAAAATATTCAATAAAAATTCCTTAGTTCAAATGATGTTTTTAAGTTTAATATATTCCTTCAATATTTTTATTCAAAGTATGACAAATCTAAACACTTTTTACATAAAAATTAAAATATATTTGTCCAATTTCGTAATCCATTTAGGCTAAACTTTGTAATTTTTTATTTATCTGTCGATTGCCAATTAAAATTGTTTGCATGTGTTTGGAATTTTTTTAAAATAAAATTGATTTTATTTAATTTAAAAGTGGATTTATTAAAAACCAAATTTTATGTTTGCAATTTATTATTTGAAAATAGAATTATGTACGTAATAGTAAATATACTATTTAATAAGGATAAAATAATTCAACTAGATAATAAATTATGTACGTATTCAATAAATATACTATTTAATAAGGATAAAATAGTTCAACTAGATAATAAAAAACAAATGCTATTTTTCAATATTCCCAACCCAATTTTCTTCCTTAACAATAAAATGCTATTGTAAACATCCCCAACCCACTCTCATTGACTATTTTCAAAATCGGCCAGGTACAAGTTATGAAATGATTAAAACAAGGAAAATTACCTCTTGACAAAAAAACTTTTGACAAATTTAACAAAGTTTCTAAAAATAGAATTAAAACAGATTAAATTTTTATTTTTTAATTAAAATAAAATAATAAAATAATGTTTTTTTACCTGAATAGGAAACTTTGTCAAAAAAATTTGTTAACTTATCATAACTCTTAAAACAAATAAAATAATTCTGAATGTTACATCACGAGAGAGAGCCTTTTGTTGGATTTCTTTCTGTAATCAAAACCTGTGAGCAACAAAAACGTTCCTTCTACGGTTGGAGTTAGAAACCTCTGCAATCCAACAAAACATTAGCAGTTACACATCACGAAGGAAGAGAAATGAAATAATATCACTACAATAAAAAAGAGAAAAAGATGAAAAAAATAATGAAACGTAAAATAAGAAAGTACAGTTAGACAAAAAACAAGGAAGCACGGACACTGTTGGCAGACATGATTGGAGCTTGAACGTGACCATTGTTGTCGGTGGTTTACAGGAGTAATCGAATGTTTTAAATCGCAGTTTACATCTTAACATAACTCTTTCGTGTAACATAATTTTGATGATATTATATATGTCTGAACACTAAATCATGAAGGTATTGGAAAGTTGAAACATTGATTCTGGTATTGTGATTCAGGTTTATCTTCCATGTGAAACACCTGGGCCACTGCGTAAGTTGAGAGAACAAGAACTAGAAGTCCTTCGAGGAAAAGGTGTGGGAAAGCTTAATGAGTGGGACAGAGTATATGACTATGCATGCTACAATGATTTGGGAACTCCAGATGACGGTCCTCACTATGAACGCCCAGTTCTTGGAGGATCAAAGTTTCCATATCCACGCAGAGGGAGGACTGGTCGTCCACATACCAAAACAGGTTACCGACAAAACAATAGACTGACTTATATTAAACTGCCATATGATTATAATCAATTTTACTTCTATTCATGAATGTGTCAATTTTACAGACCCCAAAACCGAGTCAAGATTGCATCTGCTAAATCTAAACGTTTATGTGCCGAGGGATGAACAATTTGGCCACGTCAAGTTTTCAGATTTTCTAGCCTACGCACTGAAATCAGTTGCCCAGGTTTTGCTTCCAGAGATTAAATCTTTGTGTGACAAAACTATTAATGAGTTTGACACTTTTGAAGATGTATTTAGTATTTACGAGGGAAGTATCAAGATGCCAAGTGGACCTATTGCGTGTAAACTTCGAGAACTCGTTCCTTACGAGATAGTGAGAGAACTTATCAGGAATGATGGCGAGAGATTCCTTAAATTCCCTGTGCCCGATGTGATCAAAGGTATACTTTTACTTCACTTGGTCTGGATGGACTCATCTGTATGATGTTATCCACATTAATGTTTGTGTAATTGCAGCAAGCAAAACTGCATGGAGGACGGATGATGAATTTGGAAGGGAAATGCTTGCAGGGGTTAACCCTGTCATTATTCGTCGTCTCCAAGTACTATTTACAACAATTGCAGTTTCATTAAGAATTGTTTTTCGATAAAATTTAAAGTTTCGTCTTAGTAAACTTTGCAACAAAAAAAAAAATGTTATTAAGGCCGGAATAAATTGCTGTGTGAAACTTCAATTCTAAATGCCTCGTGCAGGAATTTCCCCCAGCCAGCAAGTTAGATCCCAAACTCTATGGAGATCAAACTAGCTCCATCAGGGAAGCACACATAGAAAATAGTTTGGACGGTCTCACAATAGATGAGGTACTAATTGTGAATCACTTTTTTATGCCAACCCTTTTGAACTATGATGTGTTTAAATTATATGTAAAAACAACCAAACATCTTTATTTTGCAGGCAATTCAAAAAATGAGGTTATTTATATTAGATCATCACGATGCATTGATGCCATACATAAGTCGAATAAACTCTACCAACACAAAGACCTATGCCTCTAGAACGCTATTGTTTCTACAAGATGATGGTACACTAAAGCCACTGGCTATAGAGTTAAGTTTACCTCATCCACAGGGGGAACAATACGGAGCTGTGAGCAAAGTTTTTACTCCGGCACAAGAAGGAGTATCGGCTTCGGTGTGGCAGTTGGCAAAAGCTTATGCAGCCGTCAACGATTCAGGATATCATCAATTGGTTAGCCACTGGTATGACATCTCAAAAGAAATCTCAATAGTAACCAAAGTGTTTCAAACTTAACTCTGTTTCTTATTGGGCAGGTTATACACTCATGCAGTAATTGAACCATTCATAATAGCCACACATAGACAACTAAGCATTCTTCATCCAATACACAAGCTCTTGAAGCCACATTTCAGGGACACAATGCATATAAATGCCTTGGCTCGACACACACTCATCAATGCCGGAGGGGTGCTTGAGAAAACAGTTTTCCCTGGTAAATTTGCCTTGGAAATGTCGGCCATTATATACAAAAGTTGGGTGTTCACCGACCAGGCACTTCCTGCTGATCTTCTCAAGAGGTTAGTGGAGTTAGAAAATGACTTCATGGAGTATTCATTTTAGTCTAATTTGTTAAGATAATGTTGGTAACAAATTATTGAGTGTATTAACATCTGTTAAGATTTATCTCCACAAGAACATTGGTAGCATACTAAATTTGTGTTTGACTAAATTTCAGGGGAATGGCAGTTCCTGATTCAAGTTGTCGTCATGGACTTAGGCTTGTGATAGAGGATTATCCGTTTGCCGTGGATGGGCTAGAAATTTGGGATGCAATTGAAACTTGGGTGACTGAGTATTGTAACGTCTATTACACATCTAATGAGATGGTTGAGGGTGACTACGAACTACAGAATTGGTGGAAAGAAATACGTAATGAGGGTCATGGAGACTTAAAAGATAGGAAGTGGTGGTCAGAGATGATGACCAAAGAGGAGTTGATTCAATCGTGCGCCATCATCATATGGTTGGCTTCTGCTTTCCATGCAGCTGTGAATTTTGGACAATACCCTTTTGCTGGCTACCTCCCCAACCGTCCAACAGTGAGTCGTAGGTTCATGCCGGAGCCAGGAACACCGGAGTACGAGGAGCTGAAGTCAGACCCTGACTTGGCATTCCTCAAAACAATCACTGCCCAGTTCCAAACCCTCCTTGGTGTCTCACTCATTGAAGTTCTGTCCAGACACTCTAGTGAAGAGGTTTACCTTGGACAATGTGAAAACCCTGAATGGACTTCAGATGCTGAAGCATTGGCAGCATTCGAGAGGTTCAGACAGAAGTTGTTGGAAATCGAAAACAATATCATGGAAAGGAACAAGAACAAGAAATTGAAGAACAGAAACGGGCCGGTGAAGATGCCTTACACGCTTCTCTATCCCAACACCTCAGATTATTCGAAGGAGGGTGGACTCACTGGGAAGGGAATCCCCAACAGTATATCCATCTAATACACCTTCTCATTTAATTCTCTTTCAAGCCATGTGTAAACAATTTGCATAGCTTATCGTGATTGCTTTTTATGTCAAGACTAGAATGTGTATAACTTATAATATTGTTTGTATTCAAATTATAAACGTTTTGTATGCTTTGAAAGGTTCGGGCTTATTGTGTAACACCTTTGGAACTTGTTCCATGTGGAAAAACACATCGGAGCGTCACAAAATTTCTTAACTTGAGGTAGTTTAGTTTAATAAATTCTATAAATAAATTATAAAATTTTATTGATATAATGATCACAACTTTAAACAATAACTTAAACAACAACTTATGCAAATCTCATCTTACAAATTGATTGATTTTGTAACTGATTGATTTTGTAGAATTGAATTAAATTTAAAATAATTTTATAAGCTAATTTGGTGTGATCTAAAATAAAAATGCTCTGTTGGATTAATCAAATTGTTATCCAACCGGGAGACATCTGATCATCAATGCCACTCTTTTATTTTTTATTTTTTTGTTCTTTTTGTGTTTTTTTGTGCTGTTAACGCACATGACAACAGCCATGGCAAAAGGACAAAATTATTAACTTTTTTTTCACTTAGTCACATTTATGGGCGCTAATGAGGAAAATTTTGCTAAGAAATAAATTTTAGTGTTTGACAAAATTAGGTACAATTCAAGTTATTTTTTCTTGTTTAGAATTTTTTTTTTGTGTGTGTGTGAAAGCCTGGTTAGTTTTTCTGTTACAATGGAATGCATAATTTAGCTCGAAGGAGTTATTGTGCACTATTTACAATCTTAAGTTTGAAAATGTAACCATCATAAAATTTATTATTAATAGTTACAATGAATTTGAGTATCATTCAATATTGACCTAACTTTAGTACAAAATTTATATTCATTCAATTTCTAAACTTGTACCTTAAACCTGTCCCTTTTAAATAGATGAAAATACTGGAGACTGAAAGGTATCCTTGTAAGAGAAGTTAGAAGTTAAATATAGTTTAATTTAAGAAGTTATTTTGAACTTAAAAGTACACAGAAAAAGCAAAGTCTTGGTGTTTTAATTACTAGAATAGTAGAGATTTGGGGTTTGGACACTCCTAGGCACCCTACCTAATAGAATTGAGTTAGAGGTGAGGTGTAGCAGTATCTATAAGGTATAGCTTATCCAAATTAGAGTGCCAAACTTGCATAATATTGTGGTACCGAGGTCCCTATTTGTTGATACGTGGAGAAATAAGAATAAAAGGGTTAAAAGTGTTTTGGGTGAGATAGGAGAAAAAAGGACCACTAGGTGAAACATAGATAAATATACTTAAGTACCCTACTTTTTTTTTTTTTTGCATAAGTTTCTCATTTACTAAACTTAGCTGAGTAAATTAGCACGGCTATACATCGTACAAATCCCACGTTTTTCTTACATTTAAAAAGTAGGAATATCAGGATAAAATGGTGTGTATTTGGTTCTTAAAAAAATATTGAGTTTTACTCAAACAAACCTGATAATGGGAATTTTGAGTGTGATTCATTGAAAAAACACAATACCACTAAAATATTTAAAATATAATTTCAATCCAACAAATGATTGATATCATTTCCAGTTGATCAAAATTTTAAGATAACTAGTATGAGATACGCACGGATCCTCTTTTTTTTGTTGTTGTGTGATATTGTCAATTTTATTTTTTGGTAACATATAGTATAGATCAAATAGAATTATCTAATAATTATAATAATATTTAAACATTATTCGGTTTATTACGTATTTAGGCTGATCATATTTGATAATTACTATTATATGTTTTTTTTTCCTTTTTAAATCAGTATGCTGAGAATGAATCTGAACCGTTTAATACTGCCACAGTTAATTTATTTTTTCTTTATCTTTTTGAAATGATTACGTTGGGCATCAATCTGAAACGTTTAATATTGGCGGCAAGGCAAATTTTTTATCTGTCTTTTCGATATCTTTGGAAAGAGATTTGATTTTGTGCGTCAGACGTTTTGCTTTTCCATAGTTGGAGTTGAAAATGTTCGTCCGTTTCATATGCATTTGCTCTAACTGGAAAGAAAAAACTTAGATTCTACATGGCATCTGGATCCAACGACAACAAAATGTCACTGAGTAAGCGGTTTAGCTTCAACAATTTTTTCCAGAGTTCAGAGTTCAGTCATGTTCATGGATCCTTCCCATGTTAGTTAATGCGATTTCGACACTGTAACTCTGTTGTTGTTCTGAAATATCATGACTTTTTAAGAATTTGCTCATTTCGGGTGTAAAAATATTTGTCGTTGTTAGGGAGATGTTTTGTTTTGATTAAAAGTTAAGCCTTTTGGATGTTTGATTGTCTAGGACTTTTTACTTTTTGAAGAAGGTTTCTTTTTGGAATGGGGACAGTATTTGTTAATGGGAACCAACTATTTCTCGAATCTTAGGGAAAACGTACTGAACATTGAATTCAAAGAAAGTCTTATAGCCGAGAAGAAGTTTCGTGGTTCTGATGACGTAGTAAACTTTTACGACATATATGACATTGCATTTTTTTTTCGTCTTACACTAAGTTATTATGATGAGTTCACTTTTACTAAGTTATGTTGTTTTTTGGTTTTCATGTATGAAGATATATGTCAGTTTTTGTGATTAATAAAAAATAAATTGTAATTAATGAAAACGGCATGTGTTTGCTTTCGAGAAATTAATGTTGATATAAGGGTGGATGAGGGAGTGGCGTGTTTACATCAAAGGGTTTGGGTGGATTTGCACAAATAGATTTTATGAAGAAAGATCAAGTAACATCCTTGGCATGAGAAGATTTGGGTGGATTATAAATATGTTTATCAAAGTGACTCTCATAATTTTGAATTTTCCGGAATCTATTACCATATTGGATTGTACTTTATCGAGAACTTGATGTTCTTATGAATATACTATTATATAATATAATATAATATAATATAATATAATAATAATAAATATTTCTATTAATTTTTTATTAAAAACTAATTATTCTATTTTTATTTTTAATTAATTTTAACTAATTAGATTTTATTTTAACATAAGGATAAAATTGAAATTTTACATTTTAATTCATTAAAAAATATTTATCACATCTATCAAACTATTTACAAACTTTCATAATTTTCTTTTTCAAATATTTTCGTTTTCACCTTTTCACCTCTTAAAACAAACAAAACAGAAGTCTATCACTAAGATAATTTAGAAAAAACAAAATCAAGTTAAGAGAAGTTATTAAGGATGAGAATAAATAATAATTGATTTAATCTAGTTAATTTTTTAGTCAAAATTATCGTTTTAATAGATCTATCATGAAAAATATTATAAATTTATTAATGGATAAATAATTATCTCTTACATAAGAATAAAGAAAAATACTAATTAAATAATAATAATAATAATAGTAAATAATAATAGTAATAATAATAATAGTAATAATAATAAGCTTCAACAATCTGAATTGCTTAAAAACCACATGAGTAAATAAGAAATTTAATATAATGAATTAAATTAACTAAATTTCTAAATTTTAAATTTTCAGGTAAACTATTATTGTATATAAATTTAAGGGTTAAGTATGTTTTTGGTATCTCAAGTTTCAGTAAAATTTAGAATTAGTCTCTTTTCAAAATTTTCGATCAATTTAGTCATTCATATCTAAAAATGCGTGAATTTAGTCCTTTTAATCAAATTTTTTTAATTTTATATAACGTTTGAAACATATTTCATGATAATATTTGAATTGTTTATACAGTTTGACACATTTTTGCTTCAATGTTAATTCAAATATTATAATAAAAAATATTTAAAATGTCAAATAAATTATACTAAAATTATACTACAACATTGGTTTTATTTATACTATTTATACTATTCAAATATATTTATACTAATTATTTGATATTTATACTATTACAGTTTTATTTTTTATATTTGACAATAAAAAAAGATATATATATATATATATATATATATATATATATATATATATATATATATATATATATATATATATATATATATA
>Ga0099822_1004834_pt1 | contig 17575 bp, 8 predicted proteins | sample CowpeawhiteBW_FD_76839 | JGI IMG/M metagenome (GOLD analysis project Ga0099822, IMG submission 76839) | Root nodule microbial communities of legume samples collected from California USA - Cow pea white BW | ecosystem: Host-associated > Plants > Roots > Nodule | place: USA: California | collected...
AAATATAATTATTAAAATTTAATAAAATAATAAAAAAAAAAATTTAAAAAAAAATAAAAAAATAATTAAATTTAAAAATATAAAAAAAAAAAAATTAAAAAAATTTAAAAATATTAAAAAAAAAAAAAAAAAAAAAAAAACTAACATAAGTTTAAAAAATTAAATTTGTGTTTCTTTTTTTTTTCATTTAAAAATATTATTTTAAACATACCCAAGAGTATATTCTCTACTTGACAACCAAAGATTAATTCCTCCCATAGAAAATTTCGATACTAGGTTGTCTTTTTTGTGGGACTTTTAATTTACTGTTATTAAATTCAAGGAAATAAAAACTTGGAGAAGAATTGAAACCAATAGTTTGAGTATTAAATTCATGAAAGTTATCAAAAGAAAAACTTGTCCTTCATACATTAAAATATAGCATATTGCATCTTTAGATATTATAATTTCTAACATTGAAATAACAAAAACATTTATCAAGTAAGAGTTTACTTTTCTAAATCAGTTAACTATTGATTTAGTTGTTGTAGCATTTTGAGTCAATTTGTAAGGCCAATATTTGCACACGTGTAACCATGCACGGGACTTCTTACAAAATCCGAATATTTTATTGATTTTTTTTATGTTATCTTTATTGAGTATTAAAAATATATTGTGTTAATATTTTAAATATATTTTAAAAAATTAAAATTAGTAATAATCAGTATAATATAAAAATATAGTAAAGGAACAACATAAAAAATTCTAATAGAAAATTTAAATTCCTTCTTACGCATGACATGACTTTTGTCTTGAAGGGTGCATAATTTTCAGACTTTTTGACAATTTTTTATATTTATGAAGTAATTGTGTGATGAAGGAAGACAAGAAGGAATAGTGTTTTTATGTGATAGTTTTATGACGATAACGATCATAAAAAGTGATGATAACATTTCCAAAAATTGTTTGATCGATGATGCATGATTTAGGGTCCCATGTTGATTTAACACTTTTATTTATTTATTTCAAAGACGGTTTATGACGTATAAATGGTTCCTTTTCATGACATATATATATGTTCAAAACAAGTGGCATACCTATCTTGCCATGGTAGGAGGCTAGGTTTCTCTATCTTATATAACTAATAACTAATTGCTTACAAAAATCAAAGACTCAAATGAAGATGGTTGATTAATAAGTCAAAAGTCATAATAACTAGTATTATTTTCACCTTATTTCACAAAATTGATGTATAAAGTGAGATTTACACATGTCATGTTTTTATAGGATTAAATAGGGTTAAGTATGTTTTTAGTTTCTGAACTTTGATCCAAAATTGGAATTTATCCCTATCTGAAACTTCAATATATTTTGACCCCTAAATTTTAAAAATAAATGAATATAATCTTTTTAACCCAATTATGTTAACTCTTTTTGAGGTGTCAAACGAATTTTTCAACAGACATTGAACCGAAAATGCGTCAAATGGTGAAATAATACAAATATTAACATGAAATGCGTTCGATACATCCAAAAAAGAAAGATGAGAAAAGAGAAATATATTATATGTAACTCTTGGCATCGGTAAACCAAGAGAGATAAATAGAAAAAAAATTGAAATTACTTTCTAAAGTAAAATTAATTTATTACAACCAATTATTTAAAAGAATTAAATATGTTTGTAGTTTCTAGACTTGAATGTAAAATTACAATTCATCTTAATCTCAAATTTTAATATATTTTAGTTCTCAAAATTTAGAACTGAATATTGTACTTTTAATTCAATGATGTTAATTTTCTTATGTGATAATCAATTGTCTAGACTAACATTTGAGTTAAAATGTATAAAATGGTGTAAACAACTCAAACATAAACATAAAACACCGTTGTAATTGAATTAGAATGATTATATCCATTGATTATTTTAAGTTTGAAAATCAAAGTTTATTGAAATAGAAAACATGTACGAATTCCAATTTCATATCAAAATTTAAGAACTACATATATATTTAATTCATTTTAAAATGTTATTCGTATATAAACTAAGAATTCTCTTTCTTATGCACAAGTTTTTCCAAGCAAGTTCTTAATACCATGTTTTTTTTTTTGTTATTCAAAAACATATTTTTATTGTGAGACAGGTACCAATAAACCAAAATTTAATTGTGGAAAATGAATTGAAAAAAGTAAAGAAGGAGAAAAAAAATATTTTGAAGAAAATGAAAATGGAAAGGGCAAGGAAAGAGCCTTATACAAAGTTGGTGGAATGTCCAAAAACGTTATCAAATCCAAACTTCTTAAGTATAATATTAAACTCCACCTGGTCAGGTTTTACAGTCCAAGTTTGAGGCAAAAAGAAGCTTCTTCTGCCAATTCATTTTTTTGGTCTAAACTCAGAAAATGGACCACAATCCAAAATCTTGTGACTTCTTTTGAATTTTAATACTCACGTGGGTTTAGCTTATTATTATATCCTTCTTAATTTTCCACCATTTTCTCTTCGTTTCTTCTTCCAGTGGTCTTAAAGTGGAACATATCAACTTTGTTGTCTCATGAATTTTCTAGATTATACTAGTAATGTCAAGAATTTAAAATGATAACATGAATAATTAAAATAGGGTTAAATATGATTTTATTCCTTAACTTTTAGTGTATTTTGGAATTAGTCTATTTCGAAATTTTTGATCAGTTTAGTCTTTCATCTTTCAAAATACGTGAATTTAGTCATTTTAATCAAAATTTATTAAGTTTATTTGACATTCAAGCGCATTTCATAATAGTATTTAACTTAACACTAAAGTAAAAATGTGTCAAACAGTATAAACAACTCAAATACAATTCTGAAATGCGTACGAAACATCAAATAAACTAACAAAATTTGATTAAAAAGACTAAATCCACGTATTTCGAAAGATGAAAGACTAAAATGGTCCAAAGTTTCGAAATGGACTTATTCCAAAATTGACTGAAAGTTAAAGAACAAAAAACATATTTAACCCATTAAAATATAATTATTAAAATCTAATCATTCCCGTGTGATTAATGAATATTAGTGGAAATTTCATCTTAATTAGGGTATTTGTTTAATGTAGGATTAGCATGGTTAGTTTGGTATTTAGTGGAAATATGTGATTTAACTTTGATTGTTTATGCTTCCCACCTTCCATGATTAAGTGAATTTGGCTAACATTTTTGAAAGAGAAGTACAAATGCTCCAAGTATTCTCATTATAGGCTAATCATCAAATCATTCACCAAACTTTTCTCCAAAGCATAGAATAATTACAAGTTGACTAATGAAGTTTAGCAATGTTATTAAATATTTAATTGTTTAATAGATTTCACAAGCCCATGGGATATTCAATCCTTTCTTTTGGGCCATCTGGTTGTCCAAATTTAAAAAGTCCATGGGCTTATTCTCAACCCTATTTTTTCTAACTTCACCCCCTTGTTTACTTAGTATTGTGAATTTTACTCACTACCCTGTTCCTTTGATGTAAAGATGATATTAAAATAATACATTGTGAGAGCCATAATAATAGAACAGCTTATTTTTTAATTAATTAAAAATAATATTTATATTTTTGTAAAATCTTTGTACTTTTCTTAAATAACTGAAAATAACCATGACAGATTTATTTTATTTATTTAACACATATTTATTTTCTTTTGATACATATAGAAAGTGTTATTGTTATTATATTATAAAGAGTAAATATTATATATTTCCTATTTGATATAAGTGGGTTGTTACTTATATTTGTTCCATCATAATTTCTTCCTTACTCTCACAAGCAAACAAGATATTTGTACCAAAGTTTCAAAATAAGATTATGAGAGATATAAGCTATAGGTAGCTTATATGTTTGGGTTTGATTAATTAATTATTATATTTTTACAAGTAATTTGAAACGAAAAAGAATTGGGATATATGGATTATGATAAGGTGTAGACTTAAGTCTTCTAAAACGAAGCAATTTGGGCAATAAAATTTATCTCTAGTTATAATTAGAGTTTAATGATTGGGTTGATAAAATATATTTAATAAAATATAATAGTATATTAGTTGTTGTGAATATTAAATCAGAGAACACGATAGAGAATTTATTTTTATCAAATTACTCCAATAATTACGTGATATAAGTATATTTGAAAGATCTTAATAAGATTGCTAATAAGTGACACTTATATTATAGTATTAGTTCCATCATATTCTTAAATGAAGTCGGCTAACTTAATTTTAACTCAAAAGTTCAAAAAAAAATTTGAATATATAAAAAATAACATTGGTCTAATTTATAATTTTATTTTATTTTAATATTATATTTATTTAAATTAATATTGATTAGGTTGATTCCAATATATTTTTTATATTTATATTTATTTAAATATAAGTAAATATAAGATTGAATAATTAATATTAATTTAATTTATGATATGATATGATTTTATATTTATTTAAGCCAGTATTAATTAAATTGATTGTAATTCTCTTTTAATATTTATTAATATTGAAAATTTGAAGTTGAAATTAATATTATTTAGACGAAAAAGAAACTAATATGTAAACAAGATAACATATAATAAAATATTGTGATATGTGTTTGTCTAAATTTTATGAATAAGAACTCAAAATTGTTTTTCTTATTTCTCTTTGTAAATGTCCTTACACTATCTCTTACCATATTCTTTTCTCTCTACAAAATGGAATTCTCTTTCTTTTAAAATGGTCCTTTTCAATTATTCGAAAAAGTAGGTTATTGCAAGATTATTCATTTAGAAAATTGAATTATATTTTTTAAAATGTTTCCATCATTCTAATTAAAAAATAATTTAGAACATATTAGTTTAGTTTAGTTTAAATTTAAAGCTAATCTTCAAAAAGCATGCTTATAAATTAAAATATAATTTTAAGTTCATTATATATGTCGTGAAATTTTGATGTTATTAATGAATTAGTGTATATTAAATAATTATTTTCTTGTAATAAGTTATTTTTGTTATATAAGTCATTTTTACATTAAAGGTTTTGATTAAAGCGAACTTCTTTTATTAAGTCTGATTTATTTAGAATAATATTCTATAAAACTAATAATTAATTATATTTTTCATATCTGAATTTTGAAAGAAATTTGATTTTGGCTCTTTAAAAATAGCATGCGTGGTTGGAGAAATTATTTGGCAGTTCTATTTTTGATTGACATTAATAATGCCCATAGAGTATATAATTAAATATTTGTCAATTTTTCATAATTAAAACCTTTAAATACATATTTAGTAAATATTGATTGAGATTAATTACAATCAACATTCACTTAAGTCTGCACTCATTTAAGTTTGCATCCCGCTTAAATCCGCATTTGGAAATGGAAAATTTTAGGATCAATAATTTTGTGACTTTATTTTCAGAAAAAAAAAAATCACCTAAAGTCATTTGACAACTATTTTCAATTCGTTCACCTGAGATTGTCGATTGACAATTGTGTAAAGAATTGTCATATGAATCTTAGATTGATTTAACTGATTTGATCCGATAATAAATAAGGAGAATCTTGCAATCTACTCATATGAATAAAATAAAATAAAGTTCCTTATGTAACATATCTTCCATGTCTCATATTTTCACAATCCCTAAAAATTTTTGACACTCATAATATTTAATATTGTAATTATATGACCCATAATATTTCATATTGTAATATGACTCATAAAACTTTATAAGTCCGCATCCCAATAAAATTTGTATCAAATCCTCAATATCAAAATGCGGACTTAAACGAATTTTTACTGTATGAGAAAGTGTTAATCCAGAATTATTTAAACCTTCTGCCATCTATCACAATTAAGAGTGAAGCAAGAGCAAGAGAGTGAATATACCACAATTGGACACTGACAAACACAACATTGTAAAACGATGAAGTGCGTTAATCCGAAAACCAAAAGTAAAAGAAACCAATGATAAAGGAAACACAGATTCAATTCATTAATATCAAATTCTCACACAGCTGCATATTACAAAAATAGAAATTAGATTACACGTAATTGCATGCATGTAGCATGCACATGTATTCCTTGGACAAAGCCAAAGTATATTCAAAGCAGACACCAACTTACGAATACAAGAAAATAACATCAAACTTCTTTATTTCAAGAGCCAAAAGATTAGGCTCTAATTAAACCATATATATACTTCACAAGAGTGCATGCATGCATGGCAAAACTAGTTTCCCAAAGGAGGATGCTTCTTCCATGGATTTTTCTTGTGAGGAGGCTTATAGTGGCCATCCTCCTCCTTAGTGTGTTCTTTGTTTTCTACTTGTTGTGTGGTTGGAGGCCAGTGTTTTTTAGGTGGGTGGTGATGGTGATGGTGGTGGTCATGACCGTCTTCTACGGAGGATTCCTCCGTGAAAAGTAGACGACGATCAGCTAGGGAAGCGGTGACCAGAAGGGTCATTCCAAGTATTACTAGGAGACACAAGGACATGAATTTGGAAGACATTTTTTGTTCTTGATGTTGGGTTTTATGTTTGTGAGTTATGGTGCAAGTATAAGAGGCATAAGATGGCATATTTATAGTGTTGTTGGAACCTATCTTATAATGGCATGTGTCTTTTTTAATGCATTGTTGGTGGTGCATTGCTATCAAGGTTAAATTAGTGTATAGATTTTTCTTGTTTGAGTTGTACTCGTAATGAAGATAAGATTAATCATTATTGCACTCAATGTTGAGTTTGATAAAGTTTTGACCCATTCCTCAGATTTTGTCTTTGGCGTGGGATATAATAATGGTAGGTTAGTAGATTGTGAGTGGATGAACTTGTTAAAAGATAGGTTTAGTAGATTGTTGATTGTTATTATTATTTGGTAGTTATGGTATATATGTGAATTCAGAACAATTTCTTAAGTTTAACTTATGTGTTAGATATAACTACATAGATATCTTTGCATATTTTAAATTGTTCAAATATGTAGTAATTGTTTTATCTACAATATACAAAAAATAATCGATTCTAATGATTTTTGAAGAGATTTTACAAATTTACTTTTAATATTTTCCTCAAATTGTTTTTTTCTGCGTCTAATACGTTTTTTCCGAAACTTAGGTTTTTCCTAAACTTTAATTATCTTTTTACAAAAAACTCAACTTTCAATAATGTTTCAATTAATATATTATTGACTAGAATAGTGATCCCAACTATATTTAATAGTTTTGTAAAAAGAAAATTCAATTCCTCATTAAAATATATGCAAAAAAAGACTCTTGATACCGAAAAACAAAACTGGATAAAAGAAACATATTTCTAATTTTAATACAAATAAAAAACAGAATAAAAACAACAGCAACACAAATAAAAAAACATACTAACCAATAATGAGAATGAAAAAATTGGTACCCAAATAATCTGAGATTGAAAGAATGTAATATGCCAAAACCTTAAAAGAATGACTCTTACAAGAGAAGAAAGTAAGGAGAGAGGAGAAGTCAAATAGAGATAAAAAGATAAAATAAGAAAATAGAATTCGGATTGATTATAAGAGAATAAAGATATCTAACAACTTTTTTTTTCGTAAATAAAATTATAATTTACTAAATAAAGGTTTTATCTCATTAATTATCATTTTTAATACCTATCAAAAACATACACTAATAATACTTTAAATAAATTTTATTCTTAAGCATAAACTTATACCTAATTTAGTAGAGCTATATTAGTAATAAAATAATTTTTTAAGTTTTTTTTTCTTCAATATAATTTTATAATTAATTTAATAGAGGTATATTAGTTAAACATAATTTTATAATTAATTTAATAAAAATATATTAGTAGTAAAAAAAAATTGATATTTTTTTTTTATAACTAAAATGAGTACTTTACTTGTTTTATTTTTAAACCGTTACTCATCCCAATTCTGAAAAAAATATTTGAAAAGTCTTTAAAAAAATCAGAGAGATAAAATAATTATGTAATCCTAAATTGCAAGCTGTAGCACAGAGGCACCCACCTATACAGATCATAGTTTCATTCTTATATTTTAACATTTCCATTTATCGTGATTAATAAAATTCATTATCCCATTCATCTTAGTTTTATAATAGAAAAAAAAGAAACTATTTTAGGTGAGTTCATACTTTTGAAATTACTACATACAATAACTTGTTCATTCAAACTCTTCAACAATATTAGGAAGTCTAACTTTGCAGAGATGATTCTAGAATTTTGAAGAAATTTCAAAACTGTTCAGTCCACGTCAACCTCAATTTCTTTACCCACTCTCACTACCATACAAGTTTAATCTTTAATTACACCTAAATTTTAATTTAAGAATTTTTCAACCCCTTTTTCTTATCTAACAAACTATGCAGAATTAATAAACATATTAATTATCAGTTTTAACTAACCATTAATAGATTGAAAAACTTTTGTTAGTTTTACTTTTCTTTATCAAATCTTATATATTATGCATTTTCATGGCTGTAAACTATCATTATTAAAAAAAATCAATATTTTCTGATAATTTTGTTTTATTTTTTATTTATAAAATACTTACAAATTTTATTAAAAAAAAATTGTAAGAAATTGTTATCAATTTTCTTGTAAACTATTTTTTATAGAACACTTTTCATAATAAATTATGAGGAAATGATTATCTACAAAAAATTACTTGTCAATTAAAATTCTTAGAAAAAATGACAGAAATTTATTTTTTTGCAAATTTTTTTTAACAAATTTGCAAGAAAAATTTAATGTAATATGAAAATTTATAGAAATGTACATAGTTTTGACTATGAAAATACTTTTAAAAACTTACTTTCTTACCTTTTTTTTTTTAAATCACGAGATTTTATTATGTTAAAAAATAGTTTTTAAAACATTTAATCAAATATATTCTCAAAAATTAAATTTAAGTACCGGAAAAGTTATAAAAAATTATTTGCCTTGATTAAAGAAAGTTCTAAAAAACGTTTCACATAATATGTAAATTTATTAACCAGGAGGAAATAGTAGAAGAAAGGGTCTCGCTTTTTCAGGTTTAGTATTTAAAAGCTAATTTTCAAAAATTTAAAAATATTAAGAAAACCAATAAATTAATTTTTTTCTTTTTTAAATTCAATTTATTTTCTTATTTACTAAGAAAAAGCAGATGTCCAGTGCTTTTTGTATTTTTAAAAAATAAATAAAAAATAAAATAAAGATTAAATAATGAACAAGGAGTAGTTTACTATGTACAGAATGCATGCGTGTGTAGGAATATAACTATTAAAAAAAATATTAATATCTTGACACCATATTTTCTTTTACTATCATTTAATATTATTCCTCTTTATTATTCACTCTTTGTTTCCAAAATACAAAAATTATTTTTTTATTAATAGAAACAAACAACATTTTTCTTAAAAATATAATAATTTAAGAAGTATACACAAACTAAGGAGAGATTTAAAAAATAATACCAATACACTATTATAATTATAGAAGTCAAATAAAATATTCATTGACATTATAGCCTTTTACTTAGTTATAGATATAAAAAGATTTTTATAATGTCTATTTAGTTACGTACTGTCATCCAACTAAATATAGAGAATTTTTTTATCTTTTCTTTTCATTTATATCCATTCAAACATCACATCAATTTTATTCTATTTAGCATATATTCCAATTCTTACTATTTCCTTACTTTTTATTTCACTTATAAGGGTTAATTAAGTTTTTTGTTTTACACTTTTCGTAGAATGAAACAAATCACCCACTTCAAAGTTTAAATAAAAATATTTTTTAGTTTTATTTAAAACTATTTAAAACAGTCATTTATGTAAGTAGCTCTATAATATATAGCAAAGATATATTCAGTTTATATTTTTCCTAAATATTTTTTCTTTAATATCTGAACAACTATTAATTTTTAGAAACAAGTTTCTGAAAAGGAAATTAAAAGAATCTATCAATTAATGACAGCCAAGAAAAAAAAATTCTTTCACGCGTACTCATAGCATAATAACATTTGCGATAGATTAAATTCAACAATTTCAAAGATTTCTTTGGCCCCACACGGTGTTAAGTGCAAGAAAAAGAAAAACTAATAACTTTTATTTTTATTCATTACGTTTATAATTTTATAAGTTTCAATAATTTCAAATAAATAATAAAATAGTCTAAAATTACCAAAATAATACTAGTATGAATGTGAAAAGCTTCAAATTTGAGTCTTCTAAATATTAAAATGGATAAATGGTTATTTTGGAATTTGAAAGTACATTTGGTATCAGTTTAGTCTATAAAATAACGGAATTTTTTATTTCTGATTTCAATGTTTAAGAAAATGTGACAAATATCTATAGATAGATTTTGCAAAAAGAAAAAAACTAATTAGAAATTAAGTTATAAATTTTAGGTATCAAGTTGTATTCTTTTGGATTATATATGTTTTTGTTCCCTTAACTTTCATGAAATTCTGGAATTAGTCCATTTGGAAATTTTGGACAAATTTAGTCTTTCATCTTTCCAAATACGTAGATTTAGTCCTTTTAATTAAATTTTTGTTAGGTTTATTTGATGTTTCGTAGACATTTCAGGATTGTATTTGAGTTGTTTACACTGTTTGACACACTTTTGCTTTAATGTTAAAGTTAAATACTATTATGAAAAGTGCTTGAAATGTCAAATAAACTTAACAAAATTTAATTAAAATGACTAAATTCACGTATTTCGAAAGATAAAGGACTAAATTGGTTCAAAGTTTCGAGAAATTGATTAATTCCAAAATTCATTGAAAGTTAAGGGATAAAAACATATTTAACCCTCTTTTATATATATATATATATATATATATATACTAAGAAAATAAAATAAAATTTTTGGTTCTCTCAAGAATTGAATTGTTGTTTACATAATGATGAACTAAATTTGTCATTTATCATATAAAACGTAAGTAAAAAGATTAAAAAATGATTCGTTATGATTGATAAGACAAATTGTTGATCATAGTTAGAAAAAACGTACTACAGAGAATATGTTGAACACTACCAAGACTGAGTGAACCAGTAAATAAAATTCCACTCTGTTCTTCAATGGCTTCCTTAATCTTATTCTTCATTCGTTTCTTCCCTCCACAACGAGTCTCTGTTATTGCCTAATAGTTTGGTTTAAATTCTAGTCTTTCCTCAACAGAATATATTCTTGTCCTTCCAATTCAACTGCCACCACTCGTTTCCAAGACACAACCAAAAGTGACCCTCAAAAGATTACATATCAAAAACCAAGGCATTGATTCCCTCCTTAATTTTTGTTCAAGTTATGTCCCTATTTTCTTTCCTTTTTCCAATGAAATGCTACTTATATAAGACTCAACAACATAAGTTTCCTGGTCTTTGCTTTTTCCCTTCTTCTTGCATTGGTGTTGGTTGTCTTTGAGGGCAATGGAACGTGGGGTTCTTGATGGCATAATCACTAGACTGCTTCAAGTCAGAGGGAGACCAGGGAAACAGGTGCAGCTCTCAGAGGCAGAAATCAAACACCTTTGTATGGTTTCTAGGGATATCTTCTTGAAGCAGCCCAATCTCTTAGAACTTGAGCCACCAATTAAGATATGTGGTATCTATTTGCCTTCCCATTTTGTTTCCTTCTAATTTAACATCTTTATTTTCTTATATAAGAAATTTTACATTGAGTTTACAGTATATAACCTTATAAAACCTTATAAGTTTATTGTTGTTTATTAGATCTATTATTTTCTCTGTTATCGGATCGTTATTGGATTACCTATTAATGTTTTGACTGTGAATAGTAGTTGCAATGAGATTTTAGAACCATGTGGTTTTGGAGGAGCTATTGATATCAACTCAACATTTTAGTTTCATACTAAATAATAGGGAAATGGTTTAGAATACAATTTGGGACAACAAAAAGCTGTCCCTTTTTGATTTTGAGGCATACTGTTCATGGGAAGATACTGCATATGTGCATAGTGAAACAGAGAACTAGAAAAGAAAAATTGTTTGTTTGATGATTTGTTTGATGTGACAAAAAAAGATAAATTGAACAAATAGTGAGTCTCATGGGGTGATTGTACTATTTAAGTGTTAAATCTTGTTTTTTTTTATGTATGTGTACTAAAAAACCGATACAAAAAAAGTGAGAGGTGAAGGTTTTATATACATATATATGTAAGATTTTTTATGTTCAAACAATTGAGCTGAAAGTACTTTGGACCATGGTTGCTGTTATTGGCAAATGGAACAACTAAACATTATTGTTGGATATGGCAATGCTACTGATTGTAGTGTGTCGTGTTTGGATTAGAATATGTAGAACATATGTTGGCCTAAATATGTGGTCATTGATTTTATCTTGAGATTTTAGTTATAAGTGTTAAATCTCTTACCTGTTAAGTAGAGACCAAAACAATTAGACTATGTTAGAATGTTGCAGAACTTATATTCTTCGAATATGTCAAATTTACTTTTTGGGAATGTTAAGTTGTCACTTCAGATTCTTGTTTGTTGTACAAGTTTTGAATCATCCGCTTTAAGTTTCTTGACCACTTCACAAAACTATTCTCAGTCAAGTATCTTAAGTTTTCTGATTATGAGTACATGGAAGGTGTTAAGATATGTATAAGTCATGAGAAGGAAAAATATACACAAGAGATGAAGTATTTGATGAAAAACAACTCAATAAAAGTTTTCATATTGATTTATTCAAAACTTGTCTAATATATATAATACAATCTTCTATAATATAAGAAGAAAAATAAAATCTAATATATCATCGTAATACAAAATATCTAATAATAAAAAGAAATAAAATATATCATATTTCTGTCAATAGAATTAAAACCAGACAAATATATGATATCTTTATCTGTAGAAGGAACTAATATGTTGTTTGATTTCACTATGTCACCAGGAGACATCCATGGTCAATATTCTGACCTTCTGAGACTTTTTGAGCATGGTGGTTTGCCTCCTCGTTCCAACTACTTATTCTTAGGTGATTATGTGGACCGTGGAAAGCAAAGTCTTGAGACAATATCTCTTCTTTTGGCCTACAAGATCAAGTACCCTCAGAACTTTTTCCTACTCAGAGGAAACCATGAATGTGCTTCCATAAACCGAGTCTATGGCTTCTATGATGAATGCAAACGCAGATTCAATGTCAGGCTGTGGAAAATATTCGCAGATTGCTTCAACTGCATGCCTGTGGCAGCCATCATTGATGAAAAAATCTTGTGCATGCACGGAGGACTCTCTCCCGAACTGCACAATCTAAGTCAGATAAACAGTTTGCCACGTCCAACAGAAGTACCTGAGAGTGGTTTACTCTGTGATCTCTTGTGGTCTGATCCCAGTAAAGAAACTGAGGGTTGGGGAGAGAATGAACGTGGAGTTTCATATACTTTTGGTGCCAACTTGGTCACACAATTTCTTGAAAAGCATGATCTTGACTTGATTTGTAGAGCACACCAGGTTTTTGTTTTTTTTATATGCATTGAAATATACAAATTTTGAGTATAACTTGTTCAAGTGTTTATGTCTGTGTGTTTGGTTTTTCGTAGGTTGTTGAGGATGGATATGAGTTTTTTGCTAATAGACAACTTGTGACTATCTTTTCTGCTCCTAACTACTGTGGAGAGTTTGACAATGCTGGAGCTATGATGACTGTTGATGAGACACTTATGTGCTCTTTTCAGATACTCAGGCCAGTGGAAACCAGAAAGCCTAAGTTTGGTTTTGGGAGCAAAACTACATTCAAGGTAGTGCTCTTTACAATATTCTTGGTATTACAGTAAAGTATAATTTTTATTTTGGAGTATCCAATAAGATCTGAGTCTAACTATATAAGGTATTGACACCACTCTCAATCCAAAACCTTAAATAATGGATTTATGAGTTTTTATCCTTATATAATACTCTACTTTTTCATTTCTAGTCAATATAGAACTTAGACTCACACTTGGATTCCTAACAAGTTGTGAACCATCTTTTCTTTTGTTTTGAAGCAGGCAATTCTTGATGCTACAAGAGTACGTCCTCATTGAGCTGACATAGACCAATAATAAAGTTTGTAACATAGACAAATTGACTTGAACAAAGTCACAACTGTGTTCACTTCAATGTGAAGGAAGGTTTCAACCAACAGTGCAAGTTGAGGTTATGAAGAACATAGGAAAATTTCTGTTTTTTCTTTTTGAGTATAGCTCAATGTCTTTTTATGTGGTGGAACATTCTCATCATGTACAATGTTGCCACCACAATTTGAGGGGTCAGGTTTCACTTTTCCTTTGTTTCAGTTTTTTTATGTGAGAGACAGTTATATGTCCCCTGTTGTATTATAAATGGCAGCATATGCATTTTTGTTTTCTTTCCTGTTACAGCAATTCATTTCAATATGCTAAAATGTTATTTGTACTATAAATATGCTACTTTTTCCATAAACATGTCCGATGAAACGTGTTTTCATTGTCTAATACCAACAATTAAAGCTTAATTATGTTGGGTTAGAAAGGTTATTTGTGAATAACGAGAACATATTTTCTGTGTTCAACAAAACCATGCTTCGTTACATGTTATGGACGATGAAAACACACTCTGTTTTAATATACAGAACACTTCATCCTAACAGAACAAAAACATGTATTGACTGAATAATATGTACAACAGAAACATTCTTGAATAATAATATTTGAACTACTAAATTTTGACAACTTTTTTTTATGATATGAGGTGTCATTTTTTAAATTATTTTTAAATATTAAGAATGGAAAAAAAGAAAAATAAAAAATCACTTAAAAAATGACACCTAATATTGTAAGAGAAAGATATCAAAATTTAGTAGTTAAAAAATCATTTTTCTTAACATTTTGTTGCTTCTGGGGTTTGATATGGTATATTGTTACTCCTACTGTTTTTTTATTTATTTAGTGGATTCGTAAACTTCCTTAGATTAAAAGATAATCAGTTAAATATCACTGGGGTTTTTAGGGTTCGGTTGTTCATTAAATAGTTATTTATCAATGAAACTTAACAATTATATGTGACTTAGTTTTATTCGAGATTGATTTATTGTAAAATTAATTTGGATGAGTTTGCATTTTCTTTAGCATAAAATTGTTAAAACATTTTTATAAGAAAATATTATTAGAAGTTAATGATAGAAATTTGTGAAATAGTGAGATATGCTATGAATATTTTCTTTTCTGATTTTGTTATATTTATAATTATATCAAATAAATTATATAATCTTCTTGAGAATTATGGACTAAAATATTGCCCGAGGTTTGAACAAGATAAATGTCATATTGATTTTCTCTCAGATAATTCTTATTGTTCAAAGATGATGTGATAAGTATAATTAGTTTTTAATAAATGAATTATTTTTTTTCTAAGTGCCCTCAAAGTATAATAAAAATGATTTTGTTTGTCATTAATTTCCACTTAAAGTAATTTTTGTAAATCAAATGCGACTTTTATTGATTGTGACACCAACTAATTTCTTTTATTCACACATAAGATCAATTAAAGATATTTTCTTGCTACTACATAATTTAACGGTAACAAAATGCGGGCGCGTGATTTGACTCGAATAATATGATATAAGCAAAATAATTTATATATGATGGGTAAAATAATAATAGTTAAAGAACAAAAAAATAATAACTAGAGGACAATGTTTTTTATTTGTATATTAGTGACATTATCTTTATATGTGCTACTTTGTGGTCCACATGTTAAAAAAAGAAAACAAGTGTGTGTTTGAAACTTGTACGTTTTCTTAATTTAGTATGTTAGTATTATTTAGTAAATATAAAATTGGTTGTTGGCTAAAAGTTATTATTTGTGTTATTATGACATCTATAAATGTTTAAATAAATAACTTCACATTTAAAAAAAATTGAGTGACAAGTTAAAAATTTCGAGAAGGAATTTCTGTAATAAAGCTTTGAAATTTTTTATCAGTTTACTGTTTTTTCATATTTCTTCTTACTTTTCCATTTTAAATTTTGTAACATTTTTTCTCAATTGTTTTTGTTTTTCTTTCTCTAATTTTGTAGTATTTCTGCTTACTTCTATTAAAGTTTTTAATTTTTCTTACTGCTATTATGTTTGCTTTTATATATTAAATTCTTTGGCTTCTTGTTTTATTCCTATTTTTTTCACGTTTTTTTATTTGTTTATAGTGTAAAAGTTGTAATTAAAGTATGAGAGCTTATAAGTATTTATTTTTCTTATTTATTGACATTATTTAACAAAATCTTATTTATACGGTAAGTATTGTATGATTGACTTATTAATTAACAACCACGAATCATATCTTAGTTTAATTTTTTGATCGTACAAATCTTAGTTTAATCTCTTTTTTTTACGCGTACAAATCTTAGTTTAATTGCAAATTGCTAATGTGGCAAACCATAAACGGGACTTTGAGTTGTTAGTCAAATCTTGTATTATCAATTTGTTGAGTTGCATCATTGCATGTGTCATGTTGTGTGCTTAATTATTGGCTTAATTACATATTATTCTCATTATTTATTTATTTAGTTACTTTAATCACAAATTAAGAAAATATTTAATAAAATCTATCTTTTTTTTTTGAAATATAAAAACATGACTAGAATGATAACGGATGGGAAGAGTGTAGGTTTGAGCATTTCATCCAATTTGTCTCATTTATTTTCATCGAAAAACAGTATTCATATACTCGTACAAAAAATAAAAATCACAAAAGAAAAACACTATATTATTAAATACTGATAAAACATATTCTTTTAGTTTTTTGTAGTTTTGTTTTATCAACTTGGATCAAAACTTCCAATTTTCTAAAAATTTGAAGAACGAGAAAAAAGTTTCCTCCCATTTTTGTTTTCATTCTCTCATGTCTAAAATAGTTTTTAAACGAGAATTATTATTCTTCCCATCTTATTTAAAAATCAATTATTCAAAATTGATTTTCTAAAACCACTTTTAGAAACAAAAAGACCAAAATAAATTAGACACATGTTGAATATTTTCTAAATGTGTATAAAAAATCACAATGATTACACTTAAAAGTTTCCCATTAATTAAGAATAAAAATGATTTTAGGGTTAAATATGTTTTTGGTCCCTCAAGTTTCAGTAAAATTTGGAATTAGTCCTTCTTCAAAAAATTTGACCAATTTAGTCTTTCACATTTAAAAATGCGTGAATTTAGTCCTTTTAACCAAATTTTGTTAAGTTTATCTGACATCTCAAGTGCATTTCATGATAGTATTTGAATTGTTTACACCGTTTGACACATTTTCGCTTCAATGTTAACTCAAATATTATTATAAAATGCGTTTAAAATGTCAAATAAACTTAACAAAATTTGGTAAGATGGACTAAATCCACGTATTTCTAAAGATGGATGACTAAATTGATATAAAGTTTCGAAGAGAAACTAATTCTAAAATTCATTGAAACTTGAGAGACAAAAAACATATTTAACCTATGATTATATATATATATATATATATACATATATATATATATATATATATATATATATATATATATATATATATATATATATATATATATATATATATATATATATATATATATATATATATATATAT
>Ga0099822_1004837_pt1 | contig 17572 bp, 14 predicted proteins | sample CowpeawhiteBW_FD_76839 | JGI IMG/M metagenome (GOLD analysis project Ga0099822, IMG submission 76839) | Root nodule microbial communities of legume samples collected from California USA - Cow pea white BW | ecosystem: Host-associated > Plants > Roots > Nodule | place: USA: California | collected...
CACACACACCTTTCTCTTCAATAATAATAACCTTCTGAAAGATTCTCACACCATTTTTCAAAGTTGCAGGTGCATGAAAGATTCTCTCTCACACCATTATTGTGAATAGTATTGTGCAGAAGATAAAGCATGCATTATTTTGAATAGCATTGTGCAGAAGCGTGAATTATTGTAAGTGCAGAAGCGTGAAGTTGAAATAGTATTATGGCGGGTGCAGCAGTCCAAGAATCACGGTGAAGTGGGAAAATCAAAAGGTGTAAGAAGAAAATGTCATGGGGCCAAACGTTTTTAAATTGAAAGTGTATGGGGGGGTGCACGTTTTCTAAATAGAAAACGTGTGGGGGTGAACGTTTTCTATTAGAAAACGTGTGGGGGGTACACGATTTCTTTAAGAAAACATGTAGGTGGTGCACATTTTCTTTAAAACCATTATTTTTCTTTTCGCACCCCCAACCCACTCCTTTCGATTCTGGAAACTGAAACACTTATATATCCATGCACACTACCATTGGTTCTTCTATCAATACTTTTCTGCATACCAAGCTTCACATATCAAATCTCCTAATCTATATTTCCATACCAACGTGTTCATAATGAGTTCGTGGAATTATGGAGGATCTTCTTCGTCTAATCCAATCGAAGACGAACCTGTCATTCCAGACATTGTCGACGAGTTTACTTCTGATGATTTTTATGAAGACAATGCAGATGATCAAGAAATTGTTCCGGTTCCTACTATGGATTATAATCCGTATGGGGAAGTCGAACTACAAGAATGCATGCAATTCGATTCAAAAAAGGCAATGATGTCTGCCATCAAACATTATCACATCACCAATGGATACAACTTCAATGTGGTAGAATCAAAACTGCATCTTTATGTTGCACAATGCATCCATTACAACAATGGATGTCAATGGCGTCTGAGGGCTAGTTATAGTAAAATCAGACATCATTGGGAAATCAAGTCCATTGATGGTACACATACTTGTTTCTCTACATTAATTTCACAAGATCACTACAATTTAGATTCCACCCAAATTGCTTCCATTGTTTTTCATTTGGTCCGCACAAATCCAAGCATTCGCATCAAAAGCTTGGTCGCCGACATCAAAAGTCGTTACGGATACATGGTCACATATAGAAGAGCATGGATTGCGAAGGAAAAAGCAATTACAATGGAGTATGGTGATTGGGACCAATCTTATAATGAAGTTCCCAGATGGTTACTAGCTGCCCAACAAACCAATCCTGAGACAATTTTTCAACTTTTCGGTCCTCCAGTTAATGTTGATGCTAAGGATGAGACATCCACAAACATTATGGAACGTTGCTTCTGGACATTTGGACCATGCATTGAAGGTTTTAAGTATTGTAAACATGTTGTTCAAGTGGATGGAACATTTTTAACATGCACATATCATGCCACCTTGCTAACTGCAATTGCTTAGGATGGAAATAGAAACATATTTCCTTTGGCATTTGCAATAGTAAAAGGTGAGACAAAAGAGGCATTGATTTGGTTTTTTCAACTACTACGAGAGCATGTAACTCCTCAACCAAATCTTTGCCTAATTACTGATAGAGGCAAGGACATTTTGTCAGCCCTACGATCGGAAGAAGTTGATTGGGAATCAGACAATCTTCACTCTGTCTACTGCATACGTCATCTGGGTTCCAACTTCAACAACCGCTTCAAAAATGTCGATCTCAAGAAACAATTCATTAACTTGGGTACGACGTTTTCCTAACTTTACATTCCACATGCACAAAATATTTCCTTTAAACATAATATTTTTTAATTTCATTTTATATTTCTTTTTCACAACTTACGAAGTCAAATAACCTACCATGCAAGCAAAACTTTCAACTATGAGGTCCCAATTCCCACAAGCAGTAGCTTGGATTGATAAAATCCCCTTACATAAGTGGTCTCAGGCTTATGATGGGGGTGCAAGTACACGCACATGACAACAAACTTGGCGGAGTGCATGAACTCAATGCTTAAGGGGGCTCAGTCATTACCTATCTGTGCACTATTGAAAATTACATTTCAAAACATAAATGCTTGGTTTGTTGAACGCGGCTAAAGGCAGACTCTATGTTAAGAGCTGGTCATCAATATTCAGAAGTATGGGTGGCAAAACGGGCTAGCCTGACCCGTTTTGGCCCAGCCCGTTTTTGGCCCGTTGAAAACGGGCCGGGACGGGCCAGCCAGTTAAGAGAAAAAAGGCCAGAAACCTCAGCCCGGCCCGTCCCGTGACGGGCTAACGGGCTAACGGGCCAGCCCGTATACCTATGATTTGAAAAAAAATGGCAATACCTGTGATTCAAAATAGAACAGAAATGCATGCATTGAAGAGTAGTTTCACAAATAAAGCTCCTAACAAAGTAATCTGAATTAACTAATTTGACTATCCAAGGAAATTACAAATTTTCCCTTACAAGAAACAAAATAAAATCTAAAACAATGTTGAAATTCACAGGCCAGTAATTTGTTCAGCTGCAACTCTTTTGGAACAGTTGCAATCAACCTTCTCATTCAAAATTCACAGGCCAATAATATGATTCCAACCCAACAAATCTGATCCTATGCACGCAGTACCGCCACCACCCAATTCCAAGGTACCAAAAATATAACAATGGCAAAATTGAGGAATCGAAAAATATATAGTAGAAACAGAGACCAATCAGATTCAGCACAAACAATAATTCAATGTCATTGGCAATAGCAGAAGAACACAACAATTAGGGCAGAAAGGGGAATCGAAAATTGAAAATCACCATGGTAGTAGCAGAACCAGAAATTAGGGCACAAAATCGAAAATTGAAAATCGGGAACGAACCTGCGTCACCGTAAATCGTGATGATGATCGTTGCTCGCGTCAATCGTTGATCGTTGTTCCACCGTCGGAGATGATCGCTGCTCGTTCTACGCGAAGTGGGAGAGATCGTTCTTCGCGTTGATCGCTGCTCGCGTCGGAGATTAGATGCGAAATGGATCATTGTACGCTGTCGCCGTCATCCTCCATAGCTCACGCCGTCGCCGTCGCCAGTCACCTGTGTGTGGTGGTCTAGTGGTGTGAGGTCGATCGGTGATGAGTGCGTGGTGGTGTGCGTCTGGTCACTGATTTGGGGCGTCGTCGTCGTCATCCTCCATGGCTCACGCCATCGCCGTCGCCATGGCGAGGTGGATCGATGGTGAGTGCGTGGTGGTGTGCATCTGGTCGCTGATTTGGGGTGGTTCAGTGGTGCGAACGCGAAGTGGAGTGGGTCACTGATTTGGGGGAAAAGAAAAAACCCTATGAAAGGAAAAAAAAGAAAACTTTAATCTCACGGGCCAACCTTTCATCACACACGGGTTACGGGCCAGATTGGCCGGGTTAGAACGAGCCACGGGTTGAAAAATCTGACCCCACCCGTTCCTCTAATAACGGGCTAACGGGTTGGCCCGTTGGGCTCAGCTCGTATTGACACCCCTATCCAGAAGATGTCACTGCCTTGCTCCAACAAAATCACCAGAAATCCGCATATTGTCATGTTCAACGCTACGATCGAGATAATTCAGAATTCGAGGTGCAAGAGATATCGAGCCCCCATCAATATCAGCCAAAACCAATCTCATTCATTGTCAGATTAAATTATTGGTGATGTGATTCTGGTCACTTCCAAGCTAGTCGGTTACCCTGTCATCACGTCATAGTTGTTTGTTCTTTTGGTCATATGTCACTTTCAAATTTTATCGATCCAGTTTACACCCTTGATTACATAAATAAGGCTTATCAAGTCCAATTCCACCCCCTGCGAAATGAGAACTATTGGTCAACATATACAGGTCCTAATTTCAATCTAGACCCCCAAACTAGGCGCAAGGCTTTCGGACGACCTACAACGACTAGGATCCATAACGAAATGGATCATCCCGTTACGGATAAGCCAAAAAAATGCTCTTATTGTCGCACTGAGGGTCATCATAGGGGACAATGTCCATTTCGCCAATAATTTGTACATTTTTTATTTCAATTAATTTACTTTCCAATGTTTTTTTCTTCTTTCTACAATGTCAAAACTAAGACAATTTTTTATGAACATTAATATTTCTTATGTCTTCATCAACTATAATTTGAAATACTTTATTCTTTGATGGACCAAAAAACTCTATAAAATCAATACAAATTATTATGCTTGCATCTGTATCCAATTCTAATTTAATCACTTTTTTAAAAAAAAATGGGACTGTAATCGATTACAATACCTTTGTAATCGATTACATTTCACCCGGACATAATACATTAACCATGTAATCGATTACACTTCGTCTGTAATCGATTACATTACACCCAGAAAACTGCAATGCATGCAGTAATCGATTACAGCATACGGTAATCGATTACTGCATGAAAAACGTAACCTCCTGCACGATTTCATGTAAAAACATACAACCCCACAACGATTTTCTTTAAAGATTGTTCACCTCCCACACGATTTCGCTTCCTGACAAATTTTGACCACAAAACGTTTGGGGCTACACGATTTCTACATACGAAAACGTGCTCCCTCCAAACAATTTACCCATTTCCGTAATTTTTTAAAAAACTACCTAATTCCGTAATAATGTAGAGTGAATTGCCTATAAGGGAAAAAAAACCCTCAAACGCCGTTTGTTCCATTGTTTTTCTTCTTCTTGTGATGTTTCACGTGACTCGCTAAGAAACTTGGTGGTCTCTGAAGCTCATTTGAGAGAGAACATAGTGACCCTCCGTTCCAAGGTTGATTCTTTGTGCAGCTACATGAACTGGTGTGAAGTTCAGCTGCTGCATGTTCGGGAGAAGAAGCATGCAGTGTTGGAAGCAAGAGCTGCTTTAGATGTTTTTTTCACTTTTTAATTTTCATGTTTTCTGTTTTTTTTCTTCTTTCCGATGTTATTTGATTTACTATCTTTACGAGATTGATATTTTGACACATTTGTTTTTACTATTATTTAATATTATCTTTCGGTTACTATTCATTTTATCTTTCTTCTAAAAATATACAAATTAATTCTTGTCAAAACTAATTTACTTATGTAAGATTATTAAATGATTTCAAACAAACTTTTTTCCTAAGTTTATCAGTGATATCATTCGCAATAAATATCGATGTTCCAAAGATATTCTTCTTATCAATTTAAAATAAATATAGCTCATTTAAACAATTATCTTAAAAACACAACTTATTTTCAGCTTAATATACTACATGTCCAAAAGGCTCTAATTTTCTCATGCTGGTCTCATAGATACTTGTTAGATTAATCTTATGTATATATATATATATTTTCTTTATAAGAAGAAATAACTAAAATGTAGAAATATACATTGGTTAGAAAAAGAAAAAGTAACTAAAATTTGGAGATATACAAGAAATAACTTAAATGTATAAATATACATCGGTTATAAAAACTAGTATTTATTATATCAAATTTTATCTGATATATCCTAAATATTTTAAGGGTGAAAATATATTTCTATTTTAAAAGAAAATATTGGTTTTTTTTAAATGCTTAAAATGCTATTCCAGGAAAAAAAAAATCAAGATTTTTTTTTCTTAGTTTGAAAACCTAATATGATAACGAAAACCAATTTACCTATTTACTAGAATAAATAGGTTTTTATGGCAACACGGCCTTAAACAGAATCCAATTGGCAGGCCGACAAGGGTTTTTCTTTCTGCACCTCAAAAATTTGTTCTACACCTCCAAATAAAGTTTAAATGCAAAAGTACTTTTTGATTATTTAAGTAAAATCACACACATCACACCTCCCAAAAATACTTTTTATTGATTTTCGGTGAAGAATACTTTTGAAAGTTAAAATATATTATCCAAAGTTGACTTTCAGAAGTCAAAATATATTATCGGAAGTTGACTTCTGAAAGTTAAAACATATTACTGAAAATCAAAATATATTACCGGAAATCGACTTTCGGAAGTCAAGATATATTCCGGAAGTCAACTCCCATAATATATTTTGAATTACAATTTTAGACATTATAAAAAACATATAATTAAAATAACTAAAATTAGGTACATTAAAAAAAACTGAAATAAAATAAAATTAGAAGTAAAATAATTAAGCAGGGTTTGTTTTTTTCAATGCAAAATTTATTTTTTATTATAAAAAAAATATTACATACAATACAAATTTTATTCATATTCGATGTGTTTTAACCTACTCTTCATTTCAAATTGCTTGGTGTAATTCTTGATGAAGTGGTGCAAGTTATAAATATTAATAAATAGTAGAGAACACACACTAGTGCTGTTGTATATAATTAGTAATTTTTTTTTGTATAATATTTATCAATGTGTCTGACAACAGTTAGACTGAAACAATAAATTGTATACTTTAGTCTATTTATATTTTAGTTTATTTAGTGTGAATAAAATTCTTACTATTAGGGTGTGTAAAGCTTTGTTAATCCTTCAGAGAACTTCTTTAAAACAAACCCACAAAATAAATTCAAGAATTCAAAAGATATTGATATTGATATGAGAAGAGAAGAATATAACAATTCATTATCTCAATGTTAGGTTAGTTATATTTACTCATTTAATATCAAGGGTTTTTTCGCGCATTTATATTACTATAAAAGGTAAATAAGTATATAATAAATAGAATAAAATTATTTATATTTTAAAACTTTCATTGTACTTTATAATTGTCATGTTGAATAATTTTTTTTTAAAGTTACGATTTTATTAACGGTTATAATTACAGCAAAATATTATGGTTTTTTTTTTCAAAACAAAATATGATTTTCTGAGCCATTATAACTATTTTTAAAATTATTTTAAAAATGATTAAAATCCACTTTAATATTTTTAGTCACAATTATTTTGACAATTATATTTAATCGATGTTATAATATTTCTGAGGTATTAAATTCTACATCAATAAATTAACTAACAAGAGTAAAAAATAATGCGTTTAAAACTGTTACTAAACCACACAAAAATTTAAATTTGTAGTAGTGACGTAGAACAGTAGTTTTTATTGTATCATACTCTGATATTTTCTAAATCTTTTACAGTTAAAATATCTACTGTTTTTATTGTATCATACTCTGATATTTTCTAAATCTTTTACAGTTAAAATATCCGTTTATTTCAAAAGAAGGATTTGTTTTCTAAATACAAAAAGAAAAGTAATTCCAGATGGAAAAATCAAGAAAAAGATTTCTTAGTTTCAAAACCTAATATAATAACAAATAATAAATTCAAAAAATTAATTTAACTGTTTAATCGGTTTAAAAATCTGGGATGATAACATAACAGAATAGCAGGCCGAGAAAGTTAGCAGGCCCAAACCTTTCGGATCTTTTGAACAGTTTTTTTGGCAAATTCTCACGCCGAAACAACATTAGGGTTTACAGCACAAGTATATATATAAAGCTGTGACCACATCATCTTCACCATCTGCCTCTAATGGCACTGGCACTGTTTGTTGAATTGGTGAGGTGAGTTTTTGTTCTTCTTCTCTCTGTTCCAAAAGTTGTGTAAATTTTATATCAATGTAGGTATTTTGTGTTTTGGAGATTTTTCGATGTGGAACCAAACCCTAGTAATAGTAATGTGAATAAGAATTAGGGAGAAAAATGGTGAAGGCTCTATATTACGAGTCAACAGCAGGAGCTTGTTCAATAGTTACCTGACTGCCGCTTAGAGCCAAGATGAAAAAACAAACCAGTTGAAGATCCTTGAAACATAACCCCTTTGTTTCAAGACACAATTTCTGGTCAAATTTTTTGTTTTTTGTTTTCGTCAATTGTTGTGGTTGGCACTTCAGTCAGACACGGGTGTTTGTTGCTGAATCTGAAAACAAACAACCTTTTGCATGGTGCCTATATGTAATCGGCTATTGATTCACGATTGGGGGAACATTTTTTTCTGTGGTTCCTTCAAATTTCAAGCAGCTATATATGTTCTTGTATTTCAGCTCTTGATTTTTTAACAAATGTTTTTTTTTTTTCATTAATCAAAATCTGACTTAATTAAAAGATCATCAGACTGAATTGAATTAACTTTTATAAACCAAACATCTTATATTTTGGTTACCAGAAATGTTTTGAATATAATATATAATATATTAATTTGAACAAAATATACATTTTACAAATCATAAAATGAATTTAAATTGTAATCTAATATGTAAAACTTGAATATAGTTTGGGGGAATTAAAATATTTAAAACTTTATATTTTGAGAGAAATAAAAGAATTTATACCTTCATTAATAACAGATGATCTTTTTAATGCAAAAATTATGAACACATTATTATTGTATGAATTTTATGGATAATAATTAATATGAATGTTAATAATTAATGATTAATGACCAAAATATCACATTTGGATTGATTTTGGTTCATTCTTACTGTTGTATATGAAGTGCTTCATGCTACTTATGGCAAATGTTATTTGTTTGTCACAAAATTTTGAGGTTCAGTTGTTTTGTATAAGCATATATAGTTTATTCTTCTAATCCAATAATGTTGTTATTTGTTCAGGTATAATGTGAAAGCCAAAAGGGGAGGAAAATGAACATCATTTCTGGATTCTTTCATTGGAAGACATATTTCTTTCAAAAACTGCATAATTTCTCTCAAAATTCTTCTCAAGGTGCTACGGAATATGGAGTTTCACAATGAGAAATTCAACCATTCTTTTAAAAGTTCAAAGGGCTGTCCTTGGAAATCAAGATTGAGATGAAGAAGAACCTAGGAATGTAGTTGTGCATAGTCTAGTGCTGTAAATTTTCTTGTATACTATCTGTTTGATATATGAATGTATCTGTTAATATTGTATCTAACTTTCTTATTTGATTTATTTGTATATTACCCCTATCATTGACAGAATCTATTTTTTATTTAATGTGGCACATGACGTATCTTTATTTTTTTTAATTTTGGATCACACTTATCAGTTGAGCTTATCATAGAAATGATATGATAGGAGAAGCTTGTCCTTTCACGTAACTCAATGTTCTTCACTTGAATGGGGTCAATTCATACAAGCGTATCCTCAATATGAACAAGAAGCATGCTGTGTCACTTGCTGATACATGTTCATTTTTTAAAAGTTAGCAAGTTGTGTTTGCTGATACATGTCCAATTTTTAAAGGAAGAACGTATTTTATATATGATAAACAGATAATTTGTAATTTTGTTTTAAGTTTTTAATACGAGAGTACATAAGAAAAAGATAAAATATTATTTGACTCTTGCCTCAGGTAGGAGGTTAATATTTTCAATATTAGGCCATGCCAGTTCATCTTATGAAGTGGTGATCTGATCTCTCTAACCCTTTATATTATATTACATGCACAAGATTATTAAAATAATGTAGTGTTTGATATTTTCCCTTTGTTGATTTTTTATATATTGCTTAGGAATACAATTCCATCCCAACAAGGTCTTTTTATTTTTTTAGAATCAAGTAACTTTCCTTGTTATCCTAATGGAGATTAGGAAGAAATTTGGACTATTTTTATATTCTTTTTTCTCTTAAGACAGCAATATTAACTTTCATTGTTTTGTTTATAGGATCTTTCTAATATCAACTTGCATTTTCAAAGAGTACTTATTAAAGGGTAGATAAAGATAAAGATAAAGATAATTTTTTTTTTTTTTTATAATTAAGTAACTTGTCATGTTATTGTAATGGAGATTACGAAGAAATTGGGAATATTTTTATAGATTTTTTCTTTTTCTTTTTCAATTAAGACATCTATGTTAACTTTCATTTGTTTTATTTATAGGATCTTTCTAATATCAACTTGCGTTATCAAATAAATTATATCAGGCCTAGAGTATCTGGCTTTATGACAGAAAGTAGTAAAATTGATTTTTTTGAGTCATTAAAGTTATTAAAGGGTAGATATTTGTTGGTAAATAAAGACAATTATTCAACCTTAAATCATCTCACTTTAAGAATAATTTAAATAAAAATTTGGTATTATAAAAATGTTTTTTTGTTTTTCGGAAAACCTTGACCGACTCACACACCTATTTGTTTATGCAGAAATCTTATGATCCGAATAAGAACTTGTAAACTTTATCTATTTATTTTGCAGACCAAACTTATAGTAATACATCAATATTATAAAATGATCAATATCATAAAATGATGAGATGGTTTAGAATGGAAAGTCTTACCCTTTTGAGCAGTGGTTTAGAATAACAATTCTGAAAAAATACCCCTTAAAGTGAGTATTGGGACGGCCCAATTGAACAAGTAGCCATTAACAGAAAGTCAATGATTGTATTTAAAAATGCTTCAGCTTTCAGGTATGTGAATGTGATACAAGCCACCATGGATCTTTATATATTTTATTATCAAACATTTTTCATATATTTAGGTGCAGTGATTTCACTGTATTCATAAAATTGAAGAATTAGCGAAATGGGTATCTGCATATCAGTTTCAGAAAAAGATGATGATGAGAATGTGACAATATTTGAAGAAAGGAAGAAGGTTCTTAACGAGAGTCAGAGACTCTTCTCTGTTTACTCCAAACAGGGTACCAAAGGACTCAACCAAGATGCTGCCTCTATTCACCAGGTTTCTTCTGCAGTTTCATTCTTCAAACAAACCACAGAATTTCATTTTTTTTCTTTTTCCATTTCTTCGGAATTTATGCATCTCGAAGATATAGGTTAAAATCATATGAGATTTTAAAGAGGTTTAGAAATCAAATCAAGTAATAACCCTTAAAAAACCAATCTATTTAACATATGTATTGTACATGATCATATGGTTGATTATGAACTGTTTTCTCTTGCTTTGTCAGTCATTCTTTTTGTATCTGATTAAGATTTGTGGAGTTCATAATCATTTTCATGTGCATTTTCTTGAAAAAAAAAAAATAGGGTTATGGAACGGAAGATGGAACGTTTTGTGGTGTTTATGATGGTCATGGAGGGAATGGACACAGAGTGAGCAAAATAGTAAGCAGTCGATTATCTTCCCTCATTCTGGACCAAAAGAATGTTCTTGAAAAGATTGATGCTATAGAAAATGGTTGTCACAACACCACCTCAAAAAACCATGTTGGCACAATGAAAGAGAACTCAGATGCAAACAACTTTCAGAAATGGAAAGAAGCAATTGTTAGTGCTTTCAAGGTGATGGAGAAAGAGTTCAAGCTTCAACATAATCTAGATTGCTCTGGCAGTGGAACCACTGCTGTTGTTATCATAAAACAGGTAAAAAAATTGCCAGAAACTCATTTTCTTTTGAACACATTAGTAAAAATCACAAGTTTTAGTAAACTAATGATGTTTTATCTAGATTCTATCATAATTTGTAATCAGTTTTAGGAGAAATGACCAACTATGAAACATGAAACAAAAGCACTACACCTTTAATAAAACTTCCTATTAGTTTTCATGGTTATTGTGAAAAGAACATAATGAATAACAATACACAGGGTGAAGGTCTTGTCATAGCAAATCTGGGTGATTCAAGAGCAGTGATGGGAACAATGTGTGAAGAAAAACTCGTAGCCACCCAATTGACCACAGATTTGAAGCCTGAATTACCTCGTAAGATTCTTCTTGTAAACTATATACCTTGCATATTCTTCTTTTGGGCACCACTTTTCTTGAGGTCTAAACCTGCAATACTTGTATCACTTGATGGTAACACAGTGTAAGTCAATCTTTATTATCACTATTTTTAATGTGGGTTAAATATATTTTTAACTAATAAATTTATATGAAAAAGTGAAATTCCTTCATGTCTTAAACTTTGATATATTTTAAACTCAAACTTTTAAAAATAATGAATATCTAATCTTTAATCTTTTAGAATAGTATAACTGGGAGAAATTTCTGGTTTATGTAAATAACAATGAATGGTAGCTTTAAGAAATGAATTAAAGTTGTCTGCATGCAAAACTATTGAAACCAAGTAAATTTATTTGGAACCAAATTTGGAATGCAGGAGAAGCAGAAAGAATAAGAAGGTGCAATGGTTGTGTGTGTGCATCGAAGGAAGAACCAGAAATCCAGAGAGTGTGGATGCCTAACAACGATAACTCCCCTGGCCTAGCCATGTCTCGATCTTTTGGAGATTTCTTGCTCAAGGACTATGGTGTTATTGCTATCCCAGATATTTCTTACCATCCTCTAACATCAAGTGATCAATTTATTGTTCTTGCTAGTGATGGGGTAGGTGATACTTGCAGAACAGAGAGTTATGTTCGCATGCAAGATTCAAAAGAAAAACAAAGAGTTACTGTTGTACAGTTTGTTATATTAGTAAGATTTTCGAAGAGATTATGTGTTCAAAAGGGTTCTACTAACATTTTAAAAAGGTTATCTAATAGATATTACAATGCACACAACAATTTCTACAACATTTTTGTCGTGTTTATCTCTTTCCATTACATCATTTATTACATTTTAACATTTTCATTGTTCTTAGTATAAATTGTTATACAATTTATTGGATAAGTAGCATTTCTTATTAGATATTGATCCTGTTATTGTGTGTGGAATTTGCCAGTGGAGTGTATTTTTGCACCAGCATTCTCTAAGGAACTTTTTTTTTTCTTGCTTTTAGGTGTGGGATGTACTAAGCAACAATGAGGTTGCATCAATTGTGTGGAGTGCAGAGAGTGAAAAGGTTGCAGCAAGAGCAGTAGTGGAAGCAGCCAGTGCTGCATGGAAAGACAAGTTTCCTTCATATATGGCAGATGACTGCACTGTGGTTTGTCTCTTCATGCACCAGAAACCACAACTTCAGTCATTTCAAAACTAACCTTCGTTAGTTAGTGCTCCTTCACTAATATTCTAGTCACCATTTCCTCAAATCATGCTCTGTGAAAAGGCCACAATGATGTTCATTGAAAACTAGATCTTGTTAGCAGGGAGGAACTTAATATTTTTAAAATTAAATAAATGTAATGCTTTAGATGCTTTGTTTTAAAAATAGTGATAATACAAAATTAATAACTAAACACTAAAAACTGCTTTATTTCGTTGTTAATTTTGAATTCTAAATCAAATCAACGTGAAACCAAAAACAGACCAACAACATTTCATCAGAGTCAGGTTGGATTTTTATCCGTGCTTAGTTCTAGGAAGTCATCATCATAAGAAACGGGTATCCTTAATCTGTCATGAACAGAGCTACGTTTCTCTTCTCCTGATGGTTCAGGTTGTTCTTGCCTTTGCAATGCAGAAAAGGGTTTGTCAGAAACATTGCCCTGATGCCTGCTACCAAGTGTAGAGGCCTCCCCTACAGAAGAATTCTCTTTCCTTTGCAGTGGTGGCTGCTTAACATTTGGCTGCCTGAACTGCTTCTGCATAATTATAAACAATGACGAGAAACTAATTATTACAGAGCAAATAATGATATGATATGAATAATCTTGGTTCAGACACAAATTCATAACACTTGTTTAAAAGAAAACAGCACAGCTCTAACACTAATCAGGCTGCTTCTTCCTGTCTTAGATAATAGGAACATCCAAAACAAACTTCTATATTCATTCAATACGAACACAAATATGTTATAAAGTGTTTTGACACAGAAAACAGAAAGGTCAGTCACACACCTCAAACTCCTTTGCTTTTTTCATGATCTCTTTGTAAGCATTTGGTTCTCGAACCTTAATGATGCTCCACAATACACCACCCCTTGTCCGAAATCGGCTACCATCAACAGTCTTCTGACCTCCACAGGACTGTATAGCATCCACCTGTCATTTTCACATTAGTTTATACGGAGTTTACGAGATGTGTATCAAATTGGACAAATCAGAAAAGAACAGCAAGACAATTAAAAAACACCAAATCCATTTATTAGTGATTAAATTCAGTAATACTCTCATTTATAAATAATTTGTAAAATAATGTACACCATCCAGTGTGATTCATGAAGAGAATAAACTACAAACAATCTCAAATTCATTAAATTCTAATGAAATAGTAGAAACAAAGAAACAATATATTCATCAACCTTCAAAAGAATCAAATAATTGAAGTGGTTCATCAGCCAGGAACATCAAAAGCTCAGACAGAGGTTTGAAATGATCTCTGATAAAAATCTGCAATGTTAGATACATCATTGTACACATCAGACATTATGAATGGTTGTATGGCGCTATGAAGAGTGGATAATTCAGCTAGGGGGCAAATAAAAACCACAACTCTGATCAAGGGAAAATATTAAAAAAAACAATTTATTTTTAAAACATTGCTATGCACATTCATGCAAGAGATGAAACAAAGAGACAAGCCAAGAATACGAATATCTTATGATGCACAAATGCGATATCACATAACTCCAGTATTCGATACAGGGATACAATTATTCTAAAATTAATAGGATACATGTAAGATACACAATTAAACATGCATAAGTGCAATCATGCAAATCTAAATTACCTGCACATTTTTTGGAAATGCTAAAATAATAAAAAGAATTATAAATCATCTTCATCATAAATTAATTTCTACTATTTACATGCAGGAATAGTACTATTGAACACATTTTTATCTTATAATCATTCATAAAGAGAACAACTTTCATATTTGATTTATCTAGGGACAACCTTCCTGTATTACACAATTTTATATGCTTCATGTAGTTGTATTGGATTACATAAAATGCTTTAAATATTTAAACACTTTACAGTTACATATTGATTAAAAACATATCGGTATAAGATGGGTGAAGCAAATAGAAGTATTATAGATACTTTATTGACACAAACTGGTGCAGTATTCAAGAGCATTGGATATGTGAAACTATTTGAATTATTCTTACTCTTGCATTATTTTTAAAATGTTTTCATATAATTCAAACCACCATATCCACAATCCAACTATTATGAGCAATAAATACAATTAAAAGAACAGAAAGTGTTTAATCCAACAATTCAGAAGTAAGTCAAGTCAAGATCCGTAGTAAGTCAAGACACGTAGGTAAGGGAAACTCAGCAGATTCAAGCACCAACCAAAATTTCATTATATGTTCTTAAACTGTTTTCCAACCTCTAAACGACCATGATATTTCACTCTAAAATTAATAGACTAACAGACACAGAAAAACAACTTTCAACATGAAAGCAACATTTCAGTGAGGGTTCCAATACCTCACTGATGAGATCACTTAATGCAGAAACTCCAAGGCAAGCAACAGCTGTATATACCATATATGACTTTTTCTCTTTCAGCCGCCGACATACATCTATCACAAACCTGATAGAAGAAATAAATTTATCAGAAACTGAAAAACTCATCAGTAAATAATTTAGGATAAGGATTAAGGATTGGTGAGCAGTGGTGCAACGATGGTGAAGCTATCTTGTTACCAGACATCACAGATTGATAGTTTAAAACCCGAAAACAACCTCACAAGTTGCAAAGTTCCTGTCTTTTCCCATTAGTTGGGAGTCTCCTGTGCTGGACCTGTCATTAGATTAAGTCAAGCTGTACACATGCTACAGACTGTACTGAGTTAGTTGGTATTTGTATTTGGTACGTCTTGTGCTCATAGATACTCCTAAAGACTAAAGTCAAATGCTAAAAGTTTGGCCAACTTGATTCCTAACAGGATATGTACAACTTGAAAACCAAAGGAATGATGGGAAGTGTATGGTGATGCTGTGTCCTAACTTCAAACTATAGTGCTGAAATTATTTTCACAACCACACTCTTTTTTTAAGAATTCAATTAATTATGTAATAAATTGTGGTGCTTATTTGAAAAAAAACATCTAATATCAAAGGAATGATGGGATATGTTTGGTGCAGCATAACTTCAATCTACTGTGTTGGCATTACTTTCATAAATTTAATAATGTTATAGGTTGTGGTGCTTATTTAAAAAATCTACTATCACTATCTGTTATCATTTATACAATTTGGTCATATAATCTTCCTATTAAAATTCTTTTTATTGTATATATTTTCCATGGATAAGACCACAAATAAACTTTCTTGAAGACAATATTATTTGAACAAGTAGAACTATTACTACCATCATAACTTTCTTTTTCTATTTGAGTATTTAACAAAGTTATATAATCAGACTTATATTCAATATCCAACATAACTAATTGAGTTAGAAACAATCAAGTACAAACAGGTCGCAATCATACAAACAGGCCCTTACAAAATGAAAATAAATAAACAATCTTGGTTACGAAACTCGAAAGCTTTTCTCTCAATTCATAAAAAATACTACTGTAATTCTTGTTCAAATAAAACTAATTTTTCGAAACCCACTTGCAAAACATCATTTTCAAGCACATACAACATCATTTTCACCAGAAAAAAAAAATGTCAGGTAAACGAAGTGGTGTCGTGAACGTAAAGTAGACACCTTTTTTTTCTCATACTCTGTCAACAGCAAAAACATAGACGAAACCCATTGATAAGAAATAAGAGGGTTAACAGTTAAAACCTGTTAATATCAACGGCACCGTTTATTCCTGAACCCTTTCTTCTGTTTCTCTTGTTTTTACGCCTTCGGTTCTTACTTTGGGGTTTCGTGTTATCAGCTTCCACGACACCGTTTTGTCCCGAAACGTTTCGTGAGTCATCTTGTTCCTGCTCCACTAATTCCCCTTCTTCAACGTCGACCATTTCAACATCGTTCAAAATTTCCTCTTCGAAAATCGCATCCAGAATGTTCTCTCCATTCTCCATTCAAAGCACTCAACAACTCCAATAATCGAAAACCTCAACGAATCAAATGAAAAGTTTCTAAGTTTATATATTTTTTCACTGCTTCAGTTTCATCACGCTGTGTTTAATATCGCCCACTTAACTTAAACTCCAAATTTAGGGTAATTAATTTCGTGTGCCGCATAATGCTTAGTGTTAATTACATTTTTCTATGTTAGTATAAACTTAAAAAATGGAAATTCTTAGAATTAACTTTTATGGTTTGAATTTGATTTTTATACATGGTTTGGTTAGTGTCAAATTTGTTTACATAAAATTTAGTTGAATTGTAATATCGACTTAAATGCTGACGAATTATGGATTTGATTTTTAATAATAATACTTCTTTTTGGTTGCAAAAATAGTTTATATGGTATTTTTAATAATAAAATACAATGATTTAGATAGTGTTGATTATTAAAATAAAACAAAATTTGATAATTTAGAGATAACATTATATTTAAGCTTTCATTACGTTAGCATGTTACATTATAAGGTGTGATGATATATTCATTTCTTGCTCAATGTTTATATAAAAAGTTACTATATATACACAAACTCAATTCTTAGAATATATACTAATAATTTAAAATTGGGTTGTGATATAATTAGAAGAATAGCTATAAACTTTTTGTAACAATTAATTTCAAATATGCATTTAAAATTATTCTTAATTGTAATTTAAATTCTAAAAGATATACATGTAATTCTTGTGTACCCTCCAAAAACTAATTAAAATTAATACCAATGTGTTTGAAGCCTCGATAAAAATAATACATGGGTATATTTTTTTAAAATAATATATATATATATATATATATATATATATATATATATATATATATATATATATATATA
>Ga0099822_1004840_pt1 | contig 17568 bp, 17 predicted proteins | sample CowpeawhiteBW_FD_76839 | JGI IMG/M metagenome (GOLD analysis project Ga0099822, IMG submission 76839) | Root nodule microbial communities of legume samples collected from California USA - Cow pea white BW | ecosystem: Host-associated > Plants > Roots > Nodule | place: USA: California | collected...
ATCGTGACGGTTGTTCCGAGAAATCTGGAATCGAACCAGTGGATTAAGTTGTTGTTATTATTATGATTTTTTCCGTAGTGTCCCTGGCCGGCAGTCACCTGTTCCCGTAACCATCTGAGTTTAAGGTCATTTTGTCCGGCAATTGGCGCCGATACCAGCAGAAATACCGGCAAGATGACGCGGCATTAGCCGAAAAAAATAAAAACAGCAGGCGCGTCGGCAGCAGGCATGCCCTACGCCGTTTCCGTCTGCATACTCGCCTCGACCGGAATCGAACCTGCTGGAATCGCGGCTGGATCGCTTCCGGTCCGTCCGATTTGTACGCCGCAGCGCGCGGCACTCAGCGGCGGCATTAGAAAGCCTTTCGTTTGACGCCGCAGGCGATTTAGACCAACGCATCTTTTGCAATTGGGCTACGCGCAGATGGCGTCGAAACAAGTCAGCAGGAATCTCGTCAGCTACCACAAAAGTAGCGCCTTCCTGGTAAGGCCGCTTCGACACGATGGTCGCATCGTGGAAATGCCCATCTCGCTAACCGGGGCTTGATCCGATTGTGGCTGATATCATCGAAGCGCATGCAGGAACCATGGCCGACAACGATAGCAACAAGCGGCGCCGGCTCGTCGAGTTCAAGGACGGTTGCCGCTACGGCAAGTTCGGAAAGACTAAGGCTTATGAGCTGATCGCCCATGACAGGATCAGGGCTTACAAGATGGGAGGCAAGACCATGATCGATCTCGACAGCGTGGATGAATATCACACTTCGCTGCCAAGGGTTGAAACGAGAGCAAGCTAGGCCGCCGGTTTGCACGGGGGCGCACCGTCGCGCAGACCGCTGAGCGATCAGACCGCTGACCAATGCTGCAATAAGCGCGCGCCTTCGGCCCAATAAGGCCCGAACGGTTAGCCGCACCGCCAAGCCATTCAAAATGAGCTTGAGCTGTTGAGGTGCGAAACTTTTCCTGTATTCGTACCTCGATTTGCCGTTTGAGGAAGTTGAATGACCGGGACCGCCACGACGAAAGATGTCACGGAGCCACTATTCAGACTTGCCGCCCGAACACCCCTGAACATTGCTCCCGAACGGGGGCAAGAACTTGCGGCCCAGATATTCGGAAATGGCAAATGGCAGCTGCTGCCAAGCCAAACTGCTGCTAACTTCTACGCTGTCTCGCCTGACAAGGCGATTTACCTTTCCTACGCAGGTCTTGCCAGTCTGTGGTGTGTCTCGTACGCGCGTTTCACATCAGCGATACCGCCTCTCAAGTCCAACAAGCCTCCAAAGGCTCCGGTCAAACCGAAGCCGATATTGGTCAAGCGTTTGCTCCCCGCCAAGTTGCGGCTCACATCGCGTACGCCGAAGCTCTCATCCTCAAGGATCAGAGTTAGCCACCGAACGTTTCCCGACCTAACGTCGATGCCAAGCTCGCTTCAATTGAGGGGCGTGTGAACAACGTCTTCTTTGGTGCGCTCAGCTGGATACGGCATTTGATTTGGTAGCGTGAGCGTTTCGAGCATCTGCGCGATGAGCACCTGATACTCTCCCGCGAGCAAAATTAATCGCATCTGACGAGCGAGTGACCGGGTCAATTTTTGCGTAAAGTGCGCAATAGACCTTGAACATTGCGCGATATAAGCATAAATAGCTGACGTTTGCTCGTTTTTTGTAGCAAAACGCGCAAAATGATCGGAAGTGCGCGTGCGCCGAAGGACAACAGAAATGCGGGTTCCAATTAAGCGGGCGATCGAGAGCGTGCCTGGCGTAATGATGGTGGTCCCTCTGTTGGTCGGGGCGCTTATTGCAACCTTCTTTCCCGATACCCCGAAGTTTTTTGGCTCCTTCACCGGCGCACTGTTCTCTGGCGCGCTGACAATTCTCGCCGTGTTCTACGTTTGCATGGGCGCGAGCATCGACTTCCGCGCGACCCCCTACATTGTGAAGAAGGGCGGCACTCTGCTGATAGTGAAGGTTGGCGTGGCCGTTGTCCTCGGCCTGATCTTCGGCCGCATTTTGGGAGAGACGCCGGTCGCAGCCGGCGTGTTCGCGGGTGTCTCGACGCTCGCGATCGTCGCCGCCATGAACGACACCAATGGCGGTCTCTATATGGCGTTGATGGGCCAATATGGACGTCCGCGTGACGTCGGTGCCTATACCGTCATGTCGCTGGAGAGCGGTCCTTTCCTCACCATGATCACTTTGGGCGCCGCCGGCCTCTCGGCATTTCCATGGCAGACCCTCGTGGGTGCTATCCTGCCTCTGGTGGTGGGTATGATCATCGGTAATCTCGACAGAGAGATGCGCGACTTCCTGAGCCGCGCGGTGCCTGTGATGATCCCGTTCTTCGCCTTCGCGCTCGGCGCCGGCCTCGATCTGTCGAAGGTTTGGCAGGCCGGCCTGCTCGGCCTCGGCATGGGAGTGGCTGTGGTGGTTGTGACCGGCATCCCGCTGTTCCTTGCCGATCGCATCACTGGCGGGAATGGTGTCGCGGGTGTTGCGGCGGCCTCGACGGCCGGTAATGCGGCGGCCGTCCCGGCGATTGTCGCCGCGGCGAATCCGGCCTATGCGGACGCGGCGCGGCCCGCGACTATCCTCGTCGCGGCGTGCGTCGTGGTTACCGCAATCCTCGTGCCGATCGTCACCGCCTGGACAGCCCGCGTTGTTGGTCGCGACGTCGAGGAGCCTGCAGAAGGGAACAACGTGGCTTCTGCCGGCAAGATGACCCCCGCGGCGCGCTCGGTTGTCACTGAGGCAAGTCACTGAGGCAAAGTCACTGAAGCAGGTCGCTGAAGATGGCCCCTAAAGCGTTTTCGAGCGAAGTGGATACCGGTTCGCGTCAAGAAAGCGCGTCAAACCACAGCTGGCTGATCGTCGCTGACGATCTCACCGGTGCCGCGGACTGCGCGATCGCCTTCGGCAGAAGGGGGCGTGCGACTGCGGCGACGTGGGGGGAGGTGACCGACGCGTCGGGCTACCAGCTGCCCGTCCTGGCCTACGATGCCGCGAGGCGAGGCCTTTCGACCGGGGCCGCTGCAGCTCGCCATGCCGATGTGCTGGTGCGCCTGTGCGAAGGCGGACGTATTCTTTTCAAGAAGATTGACTCGACGCTGCGGGGGCAACCTGCAGCGGAGACTGCCGCCGCGCTTGCGCATCTCAAGTCACGGTCGGGTCCGGCCTTTGGCGTGTTCGCGCCGGCCTTTCCGGCCACCGGCCGCACCACCATCGACGGGCGTATCCTGGTCAAAGGCCGCCCCCTTGAGGAGGCCGAGGTCTGGCACCGCGACCACACCTACCCGAATGCCGATCTTGTCGACGTTCTCGCGACCGCGGGCGTTCGCGGTGAGAAGGTCAAGCTCGCTGCCGTGCGCGGTGGCGATCTCAAAGCTACGTTCGCGAGGCTCGCCTGGGAGGGCGACGTGGTCGCGGCCTGTGACGCCGAGACTGAACACGATCTGCGTTTGATCGCGGAGGCGAGCCTGCATGCATCGCCCGCAACCTTCTTCATCGGCAGCGCCGGCCTCGCGCACGCGCTGGCCGGCCTCGAAGTCAGCCATGCCGTCGAGCCGCTGCGCATTCCGACGAGCGCATCCGGCACCCTGATCGTGGTGGGCTCGCTCGCCGGAGCATCTCGCGCCGCCGCGCGCGAGCTGGAGGCGACCGGCACCGTGGCGCATTTCCCGGTCGCGCCGGAGACGCTGCTCAACGATGGTGCCGGCCGGGCGGCGCTCGCCGCGGATGTGATGAAACGACTTGCCGGCGGCGGCGACACGCTGGTCGAGATCATGATGGATGATCATCCCGACATGTCGCTCGGCCCGCAGCTCGCCAAGGGGCTCGCCGACGCTCTTGAGGGCGTCGCACCCGCGATCGGCGCCTTCGCTGCGACCGGCGGCGAAACCGCCGCGGCGATGCTGTCGCGCTTCGGCGTCAACGGCATCCGTCTTGCCGACGAAATCGAGCCGGGCGTGTCGCTCGGCCTTACTCTTGGCCGATTGTCTGTTCCGATCGCCACCAAAGCGGGCGCGTTCGGTGACGAGAACAGCCTCATCCGCATCAGCGAGCGGCTTCGCGCCGTCCGAACCAGAGGAATTTTCATATGACTCGTCCGACCATTGCGATCACCATGGGAGATCCGGCCGGTATCGGGCCCGAGGTGATCATGAAGGCGCTGGCGCAGCCGCAGGTGCAGGCGATCTGCAATGCGCTGGTGATCGGCGACTGCAACCGTCTGTGCAAGGCCGGTCAGATCGTCGGCGTGCCGCTTGAGGTCGATGCGTTGAGCGACGCGAAGCAGGCGAATTTTGCGTCGAAGGCCGTGCAGTGCGTTGACCTGAAGCTGGTGCCGGACGATCTGCCGTTCGGCAAGGTGTCGGCGACGGCAGGTGAGGCTGCATATCGCTATATCGAGAAAGCCGTGCAGGTGGTGCAGGCAGGGCTCGCGCAGGGCATCTGCACCGCGCCGCTTTCCAAGGAAGCGCTGCATGCGGCCGGCCACAAATATCCCGGCCATACCGAGCTCCTCGCGCATCTGACCGGCACGCCGGAAGTATCGATGATGCTGGTGTCGCCGAAACTCCGTGTCGTTCACGTGACCACGCATATCGGCCTGCTCGATGCGATCGCGAAGATCGAGCCCGGCCTCGTCGAGCGTGTCATCGCACGCGGACATGATGTGCTGGTGCGCGCCGGCATCGCCAATCCGAAGATCGGCGTCTGCGCCATCAATCCGCATGCCGGCGAGAACGGGTTGTTCGGTCGCGGCGAGGAAGCCGCAAAGATCGCGCCGGCCGTGGAAGCCTGTCAGCGCAAGGGCTGGGACGTGCACGGCCCGCTGCCCGCCGACACACTGTTCTTCCTGGCCGGCCGCGGCGACTACGACATGGTGGTCGCGATGTATCACGATCAGGGCCATGGACCCATCAAGGTGCTGGGGCTGGAAGCCGGTGTGAACATCACTGTTGGTCTGCCGGTGATCCGCACCTCGGTCGATCACGGGACCGCCTTCGACATCGCAGGCAAGGGCATCGCCGACGAGCGCAGCCTGATCGAGGCGCTGCGGCAGGCGGTCGATCTCGCGCCGAAGAAGGCGGCTTGAGGGGGGCTGCCCGGGCTCCTCAGGATGAGGAGCGAGATGCGTGTTGAGCGCTGACATTGCACGGCCGATGCATCGTGGTATCCAGCGGCCGTGCCGCGAAGCCGATACGGTCGGGCTCGGCTGGCGGCAATGAATCCGAGGGCTGAGGTTCGATGTCAATGCGCAGCAAGGAGCGTCACGCTCGTCTGTTGGAAGCACTGAACGCGGGAGAGATCGATGTCGACGATCTCGCGCGGCGCTTCGACGTCTCCGCTTCCACCGTGCGGCGCGACTTGCAGCATCTTTCCAAGAACAATGCCGTGCGCCGCACCTATGGCGGCGCCATTCTCACCGCCCACGCGAACGAGACGACGCTCGAGCAGCGCCTCGCGGTTCAGGGCAAACAGAAGCAGGCGATCGCGCGCGCGGCGATCGATCTGATCGAGGATGGTGACACGCTGATTCTCGATGCCGGCTCGACGGTCGCAGCCTTCGGCCGACTGCTGCAGCATCGGCGGCTGCGCATCATCACCAACAATCTTGCGCTGCTGCCCTTCTACGCCAAGGCTCCGAGCATAGAGCTTGTGGTGCTGGGCGGCGCGCTGCGCACCACCAGCATGAGCACCATGGGGCCGCTCGCCAATGAGGCGCTGCGGCGCATGACAGCGGACCGCGCCGTCATGAGCGCCGACGGCGTGGTGAATGGCCGTGGCCTGTGCGAAGCGGATCTCGAACAGGTCGCACTGAAGTCGCTGATGATGCAGCAGTCGAAGGAAGTCATCGTTCTCGCCGACGCCAGCAAGCTCGGCCGCGCCGAACAGATGGCCTGGGCGCCGCTGCCGCCGCGCTGGACTCTGGTAACTGATGTCGGCGCATCTGAGGAGCAGTGCAAGCGTTTCGCCGATGCGGGAGCGCGCGTGATCGTTGCCGGCGTTCGCTGAGCCGGCATCGTTGTAAATTGACGTCAACTCTTGCAAAGAGGCCTTTCGGATGGGCGATCTCGCTAGGGCTAAGGTCAAGCTTTCGAGATTTCGTATCGGCGGGGTTCGCCAATCAGAGCCACTTTACGCGGGCATTTTTGACCGTCCTTGGCGTCAGCTCAGGCGTATGGCCCCGCGAAGCGTGGTTCTTCGCGCGCTAACCAAAACTCGTTTGCGTGAAAGGAAAAGGCGTCTGTTCGCAGTGGTTACTATTCTTTGCTCGGAAAACTTGATGGGAGTGGGTGCAATGTCGGCTCGTTTGTGCTGCGTGGCACGCTGATGATGTGCGAGGGAGCCGCGGTCCCTTAGGTTTTGGTGGAAAATCATGATCAATACCAGCCATCATCACCACCGCTGCGAACGATAAAGCATCTGATCGCCTCATCGAGGAGAGCATTGACCGCGGTTAGCGCTCCCAATCGGCTTTTTCCAGCGAGCGGAACAGCTGGTTCAGGAGTTCGCGTAATCTCTCCTTGTCGGACGGGGTGAATTCCCTGAAAAGTCGTGCGTCTCGTTCGCGTGAGACTTCCGTCAACTTGACCGCGAATTTTCGACCTTCGGCCGTCAGCTTGGCGATCGCTGCTCTGCCACGCGAACGCGTTTGTTCGACCGATACGAGCCCACGCTCCTGCAGGATCGCCAGGCTTCGGCTTGCGGCAGCCTTGTCGATATCAGCGGCCTCCGACAACTCGCCGACATTGAGCGAGCTGATGCTCTTGAGCGTCATGATCAGGCGCCACTCGACCGCGCCGATGTTCCAGGCCGAGCGATAATATGCAGTCGCGCCTCTGTTGAGGCGCATGCCGATGGTCGAGACCAGCACGGCCAAATGTTCGCGCGCCAGTGTTCCGGCAGTGCGCGGGCGTTCATTCGACACTTGTTCGACCTCGAGCTTCTTGGCCGCTGGCATTCAAGGAATCTCCTCATCGAATCTTCGCCCAAAGTCTCAGTTTTTGCAGAGCATTGATCCAGATCAAATTTCTTGACAAAACATTTATTGACATATCAACATAAGGGGCGAGCTCCCAATCCCCAAGATAAACAAAAGTGGCGGAGAGCCTTATGGAAGGAAACGGCCAGGCCGCGAATCTCGGTCAGGCAGCCTCGTATGCTGGCGCGATCGATTGCGACCTCCACCCCGCAGTGCCGGGGATGGGTATTCTGCTGCCGTAGCTGGACGACTATTGGCGCGAGATGGTCTCCGTCCGCGCGCTCGATCGTCTCAATCTGAGCCTGACCAGCTATCCGCAGAACTCGCCGCTATCATGTCGCCCCGACTGGGCGCTCGATGGCGGCGCCAAGGCGGGCTCCTCGCTCAAGGCGATGAGAGACCATGTACTCGATCGGTTTCGGCCGCGCTATGGCATCCTGAACTGCCTCTACGGCGCGCAAGTCCTTCACAGCGAGGACATGGCGGCTGCATGCTGCCGGGCAACCAATGACTGGATCAGGGATGACTGGCTCAACCACGATCCGCGGCTGCGCGCCTCGATCGTGATACCGTCGAACAATGCTGAGCTTGCGGTGGCCGAAATCGACCGCCGCGCCGACGACTTCCGCTTCGTGCAGGTGCTCATGCTGGTGTCCGGTGAAACGACGCTGGGCCGGCGGCATCTCTGGCCCATCTATGAACGCGCCGAGCGCCTCGGCCTAGCGCTCGGGATTCACGCTGGGAGCGCCTATCGATATGCGCCGACCGCCATCGGCTGGCCGTCCCATTATGTCGAGGACTATGTGGCGCAATCCGCTGCATTCGAGAGTCAGCTCCAAAGCCTAATATCGGAAGGCGTGTTCGCGAAATTTCCCCGGCTCAAGGTCGTTGCCATCGAATCCGGGCTGACATGGCTGAGCGGATTCATTTGGCGCGCCGACAAGACCTGGACAGGCGTGCGGGCCGAGGTGCCCTGGGTCGCGCGCGCGCCGTCGGAGGTCATCCGCAACAACGTGCGCTTCACCGTCCAGCCGGTCGATGCGGCGGACGACGGCGAGGCCATCATGCGGCTCGCCGATCACATCAAGTCGGATGAACTGTTCCTGTTCTCGACGGATTATCCGCATTGGCATTTCGACGGGGATGCGGTCCTCTCCGGCCGGCTTCCTGACGGACTGTTCCGTAAGATCGCCAGTGAGAATGCGCTTACCACCTACTCGCGATTGGCCAGGGCCGATCAGGTCATGGAGGTTGTGCCATGAGCACCGTTGAACTCGAGCGGCCAAAGGCTGCGAGCTACAAGCTGAAAGTTATCGATTGCGATATCCATCCGGCGATGACGTCGTGGACCGAGGTGCATCCTTATCTGGAAAAGCGATGGATCGAACATCTGTCGGTCTATGGCAGCCACCTGCGCCATGCTTTCTCCGAAGCGCTCTCGCATCCACGCATGTCGCCCGATGCTGCGCGGATCGATGCCTATCCCGAGGAGGGCGGGCCGCCGGGATCGAGCCTTGAATTGATGCGGAAGCAGCACCTCGATCCGAATGGGATCGAGGTGGGCATGTTGATTCCCCTGCGCTGGAACCCGGGCAGCCAGCGCAATCTCGACCTCGGCGCCGCATTGACCCGCGCGATGAACACATGGCAGGTCGAGCGCTGGGTCAAGCAGGAATCGCGATTGCGGGCCTCGGTGCTGGTCGCCCAGGAAGACACGGTTGCTTCCGTCGCCGAGATCGATGCCAGGGGCGGCGATCCCAACTTTACCCAGATCCTGATCCTGCCCAAGACGGATGAGCCGCTGGGACGACGGCGCTACTGGCCGATCTATGAGGCGGCGGTGCGCAACAAACTGCCGATCACGATTCATGTCGGCGGCACCAATGGCCATCCTTCGACCGGCGGAGGATGGACATCCTACTACATGGAGGAACATCACTCGGTCGCCCAGACTATGCAGGCGGTGGTGGCCAGTCTCGTATTCGAAGGTGTCTTGGAGCGCTTTCCTGAACTACGCGTCGTCATCATGGAGGGCGGCCTCGGTTGGGTGCCGTCACTCAATGCGCGCATGGACAAGCACTGGGCGCGCCTGCGCGGCGAGGTTCCCCACGTGAGGAAGCCGCCCTCGGAATATGTCCGCGAGCAGGTGTGGTTCAGCACACAGCCGATGGAAGAGCCGGCGACGTCAGCCGAGTTGACCGATCTGTTCGACAGGATCGGCTGGGACCGGCTGTTGTTCTCCACCGATTACCCGCATTGGGATTTCGACGACCCGCGCTATGCGTTTCGCGCCAACCTGACGCAAGCTCAGCGCGAGCAGCTTCTCTATGAGAATGCCCGTAAGTTCTACAGGCTGGACTGATGGCGCGGCATGTAGTTGCGACCGTGGACCAGATCCCGCCGGGCCAGCGCCTGCTGGTCCAGGTCAATGGACGCGAGATCGTCATCTTCAATGTCGAGGGCGAATATTTCGCGGTCGGCAATCGTTGTCCGCACGAGGGAGCGTCGCTGTGTAAGGGGCGTATCGTCGGGCTCGTCGAGGCAGCAGGTCCAGGCGACTATCGATACAGCCGCCGTGGCGAGTTGCTGCGCTGCCCGTGGCACGGCTGGGAATTCGATCTGCGCACCGGGCGGTCGTGGTGCGAGCCTGATCGCACCAAGGTGCGGAGTTATGAGCTGAAGGTCGAGCCCGGCGGGGCGCTGATCGAAGGCGAGCTACGCGCCGAAACGTTCCAGGTCACCATCGACAAGGAATATGTGGTCCTGGAGATCTGAGGAACGGCGAAGCAAATAGCGAATAAAAGATTTTGGGAGGAGTAACGTGTTGTTCAAGCGAGTGATGCCGGCGGTTGTCGCCTGTCTTCTCAGTCTGTTGAGCGCCGCGCATGCCGAAGACGGTTCCTGGGACAAGGTCGTCGAGGCCGCCAAGAAGGAAGGCAAGGTCGTCGTCTACAACATGGCCTTGGGCGCGCCCTACTTCAAGGACGTGCTGAAGTCGTTCGAAGCGAAGTACGGAATTGCGGTCGAGAGCCTCGACCTCCGCGCAAGCGAGCTCGCCGAACGCATCCGCACCGAGCAAGCGGCGGGTCGCTTCCTGGGTGACGCGGAAATGGTCACGACGACCATGATCGAGGAGCAGCTCAAGAACGGCGATTTCGTGCAGAAATTGCCGCCGATTCCGAATGCCGCCCATCTGCGGCCGCCCTTCAAGGCCAATGAATACAGTGTCCCGGCGTTCATGCAGCCGATGGGTATCCTCATCAACACGCGGCTGGTCAAGGAGCAGGACATTCCGACCAGCTGGAATGATCTCAACGATCCCAAATGGAAGGGTAAGATCCTCTCGGACGATATGCGGCCGCTCGGCAGCGGAAACACCATGTTCGCCATCCTGGAAAAAACCATGGGCGCCGACTTCAACCAGAAGCTCGCCGAGCAAAAGCCCGTGTTCAGCCGCGACATGCGAAACGACGCCCGCCGCGTCGCGCGCGGCGAGTACGCCATCTATATCCCGCAGATCTTTGCCTTCACCTCCGATCTGAAGGGGCTTCCCGTCAAGGTCGTGATTCCGAAGGAGGGCGCACCTTACGCGGAGATGGACCTCGCGGTGCTTAAGAATGCACCGCACCCCAATGCCGCGCGTTTGTTCATCGACCACTTTCTCAGTGTCGAGGCACAATTGCTCTACGCCAATGCCTGGATGCTGCCGGTGAACGCTGCGGCTGCCGAGCGCGCCAATCCGGACGCGCAGCAGTTCGTGAACGCCAAGATCATCGGTCCCGCAAAGCTGGCTGAGCGTCCTTCGATGATGGAACTCGCCAAGAAGCTCTATCCCTGAGAGGGCCATGAGCATTTCAGCCGGAGAGGGAGTGAACGACCTGGTCGAAAGGCGCCCGGCCGCCTTGAGTGGGCTCGGGCGGTGGCTGCAGGCGACTGCAGCGGGCCGCATTGCGGCTCTCGCTCTGCTCGTCGCCATTCTCGCCTTCCTGTCCGTCTATCCGTTGTCGATGCTGCTCTATGGCAGCCTGCATTCGACGCCGCCGGGGATGGCCGGAAGGTTCAATCTGGACGGCTATCGCGACGTCGTCACGCTGCAGAGCGCGGTGACGCTGCTCAACACCATCGGCATTTCGCTGGCCAAGACCATTCCTTCCGTGATCCTGGCCGTCCTGCTTGCCTGGATTCTGGCGCGAACCGACACGCCGTTCCGCGGAGCGCTGGAAGTCCTGATCACGCTTCCATTCTTCATTCCCCCGATCCTGACCGCGATGGCCTGGGGCATGCTCGGCAACCCGCAGGTCGGGTTGCTCAACCAGCTCTATCAATGGATCACGGGGTCCGAGACCGCGCCGATCAACGTCTATTCATATGGCGGCGTGGTCTGGCACATGATGCAGTATTCGGTGCCGTTCCTGTTTCTCCTCATCGTCGACGCATTCCGCGCGATGGATCCGAGTCTCGAAGAGGCGGCGACGATGTGCGGAGCGTCGCGCCTGAGGACCTTTCGTACGGTCACCTTGCAACTCATGCTGCCGGCGCTGACCGGCGCGGCCATTCTGAGCTTCATTCGCGGCATCGAAAATTTCGAATCGCCACTGTTCTTCGGATCGCCGGCCGGAATTCGGGTCATTACCACCGATATCTACGATTCGATCAACCAGCGGTCGCCGCCGCAATATCAGTATGCAACCGCGGTCAGCTTCGTCATCATGGCGCTGCTGTTCCTGATCATCCTCCTGCAGCGGCGCATGCTGCGCGGCCGCAGCTTTCAGACCATCACCGGCAAAGGCTATTCCCCTTCGGTGATGAAACTCGGCGCATGGCGATGGGCGACCTTTGCGTTCTGCGTTCTATTCTTTGTGGTGACGGTGGTTCTCCCGGTCGGTCAACTCATCATCGGCTCGTTCTTCAAGTTCTTCGGATTCTATCAGTGGGACATGCTGACACTCGAGCACTACCGGGAGGTTTTCGGCAGCAGCGAATTCTGGCGCGGGTTCAGCAACACGATGGTGCTGGGTCTCGTCGGGGCCACCGTGACCATGTTGCTAGGCGCAACCGTCGCCTACGTCTCGGTCCGCACGAAGTGGCGCGGCCGGCTGTTGATCGATTCGATGGCCTGGCTGCCTTGGATGATGCCCGGCATCGTCCTTGGCGTCGGATTTCTCTGGGGGTTTGCGCTCCTGCCTCACAGTATTCCGGTCTACGGCACGATCTGGGCGCTAATGCTGGCCTACATCTCGCTCGGGACGCCGCTTTCGGTGCGGGCGATGTCGAGCGCATATGCGCAGCTTTCGTTCGACCTTGAGGAGTGCTCCAGGGTGCACGGCGCAAGCTGGCTGCAGACTATGAGGCGCATCGTCCTTGCGCTGGCGTGGCCGTCCTTCGCGGTCGGCTGGGTCCTCGTGTTCTTCGGCATCATGCGCGAACTGAGCGCATCCGTTCTGCTCTATTCAGTCGGCTCCGAGGTGTTGTCGGTTGTTTTGCTGAAGCTGTGGGCGAACGGCAATGCGGAGCAGGTCAGTGTCATTGGGCTCATCATGATGGTTCTCGTGATCATCTTCCGGTGGGTTCAACTCAAGTTCATCAACAGCCGCATCGGTGGAATGTGACCGGGCCTGGATCATGCCATGTCGAATGTCGTTCTTGAGAAGGTGAGCCGCGTCTTCGGTGATTTCGTCGCGGTCGACGGCGTCGACCTGCGCGTCAGCGAGGGTGAATTCGTGACCCTGCTGGGGCCGTCGGGGTGCGGCGAGACCACGACGCTGCGGATGGTCGCAGGCCTCGAGCAAAATACCGGCGGTCGCATCAGCATCGGCAACGAGGTGGTCAGCGACGCGGGGCGCGGCCTCTTCGTTGCCTCAGAGCGCCGCAGGCTCGGCATGGTGTTCCAGTCATATGCGATCTGGCCGCATATGACGGTATTCGAGAACGTCGCGTACCCGCTGCGTGTGCGACGCAAATCCGCGGCCGAGATCCGCGATCTTGTTGGCAAGGCACTACGCCTGGTCGAGATGGCGAGTTTTGCCGAGCGGCCGGCGCCGGCATTGTCGGGCGGCCAGCAGCAGCGGGTGGCGATCGCGCGGGCCCTCGTCTTCGAACCCAAGGTGCTGCTGCTCGACGAGCCGCTCAGCAATCTGGACGCAAAGCTTCGTCTGCAGATGGGCGATGAGTTCCGGTCGATCCAGAAGCGGCTTGGAATGACGAGCCAGTACGTGACGCATGATCAGGCGGAAGCGATGGCCTTGTCCGACCGTGTGGTCGTGATGGATCGCGGCCGGATCCAGCAGATCGGCGCGCCCGAGGAGATTTACCGCTATCCCGCAAACCGGGTCGTGGCGGCCTTCTTTGGAACACCGAACCTACTCGAGGCCAGCGTCGAGGCCTGCGCGCGGATCGACGACCGCCGGGTGCGGCTCAACGTCGTTGGAAAAGGATGGCGCGGTGCGTGCGAGTCGGCAAGCGAGATCAGGCCGGGTCAGGCCGTGACCGTCATGGTTCGTCCCGAAGACGCCCGTATCGCGCCGCACGATGCGGCCCACAGAGACCACGAACTTCGATGGTCCGGGCAGATCGCGCACACGATCTTCCGCGGGCCGACCCGGTCGGTCGTCGTGCAGACCGGTTACGGCCGCCTCAACGTCGATGCACCATCGTTCGGCGATTTCTCCGTCGGCGATAACGTGACCGTCGTTGTTCCGCAGCGGTCGGCCTGGGCGGTGCCGGAGCAGGCCAGCACGGCCTCATAACCGGCTGTGCCGGGATGCCTCTCAGCGATAGATCTGCTGAGCCAGGGACAGCATCTCGTTCATGCGTTCGGGATCCGTGGTGCCGAGAAGTTTGGTCGTCTCAAGTTGCGCCACCGCCGGATCGACACCGGTCAGCGCGTCGGTCGTGGTCGGCAGCAGGCCGAGCTTCGCAAGGTTCTGCTGCATCGTCTTGCCGAGGTAATGTTCCATCAGCAGCCGTGCTGCGTTGGGGTGAGGCGCATTCTTCAGCAACGCGAGATCGTAGCCGACATAAGGCAGACCCTCTTTGGGCGCGATGAACTTCACCGGCAGCCCCTTGAGTTCGAGTAGCGATGTCAGGCTGTCAGGGATGTAGAGGGGCAGCTCGCCGCGGGCCACTCGCCGCTCGTTGGCGGGTATCTCCCTGCTGAACTTCGGTTCCTGCTGGGCGAGCTTGTCGTGGAAGCCGCGGCCGTAGAGGTCCTGCAGGACGGAGAACAGCACGCCGCCACCGCCCAGCGTCCGCAGATCGTCGCTGAGAATCTTGCCCTTCCAGCGGGGGTCCGTCAGGTCGAGCCAGCTCTTCGGCTCGTCCGCCGGCTTGACCAGCATGGTGTTCGCCAGGATGCCGTAGACGATCGCAAAAATCGGCAGCCGCATGCCGTCCGTTGGGAAATCGGCCTTGAGACGGCTGAGACTGGGGAGCGGACCATGCGGCTCGAAAACACGCTACTCCTTGATCTGCAGCGTGGTCGTGGTCCGCCCGTTTTCCGAGACGTCGGCTGCGTTGCGACCTGCGGCCTGCTCGATGCGGATACGCTCCCGGACCTCGCTTGCCCGTGCTTCGAGGATGTCCACGGTGATTCCGTACGCGGACTCGAAGTCCTTCTTGAGCTCCTTGTGCGCAGCAAGGCCGACGAAGGCGCTGTAGAGAACCACGCGGCCTTCCTTCCTTGCAGCGGCGACGAGTGCGGACCATTGCTCGTCCGCTTGTGCCGGGGCCATGATTGTTGGCAGGATCGAGGAGGTCGTCAGCCCGAACACCGCAGCGCGGCGCGTGATGCGCCCGCGCTCCTTCCAATCCGGCACGGACATCGGCGCTACTCCGCCGCCTGCTGGTTCGGCGCGCGCCAGCGAATGGCGGTCTTTAACTTGTCCTGATAAGCCTCGAGCCAGTCGAGCTTCGCGTCCGCGTAGTACGATCCTGCGCGCGCGTTGAAGAACACCTCGGCATCGTCAACGCCCGATGGCACGGTGCCGTCATTGGCGAATGCCCGTGCCGCGTTGAGCAGGCGGCGTCTCGTCCGCGAGATCATCACGTCGCTCGGCGCGAGATGTTCCTTGGTATGATCAACGATCGGCCCCATGCTTTCCGTGACGGCCTGGTACTGCATCACGATGTTACGGATACCGGTGTAGATCTTGTTGGTGCGCTGAGCCTCGCGGTCGATCTGCCAGTCATTGCCGATGTTCTGGACCGGACGCCAGCGTCCAAACCAGTCCGTGGGGTTGGGTAGATAGTCTAGACCGTCGGCCCCCGGGATGCCGCCGCCGGATTTCAGCTTGGAACTCGAGTAAGTCGCCCCCTTGGCGCGGCCGCCATAGATCGAGATCAGCATCGTATGGGTGTCGTCCATGGGCACCCAGGCCTTTGCGACCACATGGTCGGCGAAATCGGCGTTCGGTGTCTGGGTCCAGAACGGCAGGCAGAAATGCGCCATGCGCCAGTGCATCTGGCCGTTCGCTTCCGGTCGGAACGCACCGTACATTGTTCCCCAGTCAGTCTCGGTGACCTTGTACTCCGGTGCGCGGTTGGAGACGGTATGCCGGGCCGGATGGCCTTCCTCGAATTCGTCGGGGTTGATATGTCCCGCGTGCAGAAAGCCAAAATGCGATGTGTCGATGTCGCCTTCGAGGCCCTGGAGCCAGTTGGCCTCGCGCTGCAGGATGGTGACCGTTAAATCCTGCTCGGGAACGAACAGCGCCTCGAGCATCGGCATCGGCGGTGCCTCGGCGCGGGCGCCCATATAGACCCAGATGAGGCCGGCGCTTTCGCGCACCTTGTAGCTTTTTGCACGGACCTTTTCCTTGAAATCCTGCGGGGGAGGGACGTTCGGCATTTCGAGGCAGCGGCCCTCAACGTCGAACTTCCAGCCGTGATAGACGCAACGGATGCCGTCGTGCTCGTTACGGCCTAAGAACAGCGAGGCACAGCGGTGCGGACACTGATGGTCCAGCACACCGACGCGGCCCGAGCTGTCGCGGAAGGCGATCAGCTGCTCGCCGAGCAGCATCAAGCGCATCGGGTCGCCGTCGACCGGTAGTTCCGAGGAGAGGGCGGCGGGAATCCAGTATTGCCGCATCATCTCGCCCATGACCGTGCCTGGGCCGACCAGCGTCAGATCCTGGCCGTCAGTCGATTTCGACATAGTGACCTCCTTGCTTCTTGTTTATTATTTTCATTATGCAAACAATTTGCCCCTGCGTCAATGGCGCGGCCTGCGAACGCCTGACGGGTTGAGAGGTGCGGCACGACCCGTTATGTTTCTGCTCCCCAACATCGCGAGCAAATCTTCTTGAACAAACTCAGCACGATCCTCCCGCTTGAGAATTGGACCGGATACCGTTTTGGTCTCATCGCTTCGCGGCTGGGTAGCTTCATCGCCCCCATGTATGAAGAACGTTACGAACTGACGATGCCGGCCTGGCGAAGCCTCGCGGTCATTGCCAGGCATCAGCCGCTGACCGCCGCGCAGCTTGCCGCGCTAACCTCTTCTGATGCCTCCAAGGTGGCGCGGGCGATTGATTTGCTGGTGCGCCGCGGGCTCATTCATCGAGATCTGGACAAGGCCGATCGACGGCGCGCCAGCCTTAGCCTCACCGCCGATGGCCGCAAGGTCTACAAGGACATCGAGAAATTCGTTGTTCGGGTCGAGCATAAGCTCATGTCCGCGCTCGATCCGCACGAAGTCGAGGTTCTGAGGCGAAGCCTCGACAAGCTCGATCATCAACTGGAGACCGAGATTAGAGCGAAGGGTCGGGAGAAATTTTAATAGCTGCCCTCAAGTGCGGCAAGGGATATTGGCTTGTTCATAATGTATCGAAGCAATGATCCCACGAAGGATAGCGCGCGATCAGCGCAGATCGACTTTACCCTCTCAAGGCTGAAACAGGGGTTCGATTCCCCTAGGGAGCGCCAGCAAACTCAGACACTTAGCTAGCCACCAGCCGCATTCGTTGAATAATGGTTGAATAAGACGCTGGTGAACAGCTGCGAACGCTTGCGGAATTTGCTCCCAATATTGGCAGACCAGCCTCGGCGCGATGCCTCAATGTCGCTGGCGCATTCGCGAAAAATTTCTCCGTCGCCCTTGGTGTCCGGAAATATTCAAACCGCCGCTGACGTGCGCTCTCGTACGCGAGCACCCTCGGATGTTCGCATTGACGTTGCTCGTCGCGCAATCAACTCTTGCCCGGTCGAGCTTTGTGCGAAACGAGGGCCACGTGAGATACAATCGACGAGAGAAAACTGGCGGGCAACAGTCACAAGTCAGTCTATCTGCTCCGAAAGCCGCAGAACCGCGGATCATGCCATTCGCCCAGCGGCTCACTTGCACGGTTGACGATGCGTGCGAAGCGACCGGCTTGGGACGCACGAAGCTTTATGAGTTGATAGGAGCTGGGCGTATCATCACGACAACGATCGGACGTCGGCGACTAGTGGTGGTGCACTCACTTATGGCGCTCCTTGACACCAACATGTCGAACTAACCGCGCGACTTAAGGGAGCAACTCACTTTCAACGCGCTCTTCCTCAGGCACTCATTTTGATGATGTGCTCCCTCAGATAGCGCTGATGG
>Ga0099822_1004842_pt1 | contig 17565 bp, 7 predicted proteins | sample CowpeawhiteBW_FD_76839 | JGI IMG/M metagenome (GOLD analysis project Ga0099822, IMG submission 76839) | Root nodule microbial communities of legume samples collected from California USA - Cow pea white BW | ecosystem: Host-associated > Plants > Roots > Nodule | place: USA: California | collected...
AATAAAATATTCATATATAAAAAATAAAAAAACAAAAAATATATTTTTATATATATATATATATATATATATATATATATATATATATATATATATATATATATATATATATATATATATATATATATATATATATATATATGATAAAGTGATTTGTACTTTTTTAGTTGATTAGTGATGAATTTTACTCTCAATATAGTTAATTTAGTTTATGAGAACTTGATCAACTACATAATTAAATTTTATAATAAACAACTACATAATTAATATATATATATATATATATATATATATATGATAAAGTGATTTCTACATTTTTAGTTGATTAGTGATGAATTTTACTCTCAATATAGTTAATTTAGTTTATGAGACCTTGATCAACTACACAATTAAATTTTATAATAAACAACTACATAATTAAAATTTAATTTATGTACACTAAATATAACTGACAATTTTAAATTTATTGTCTATAATGGATTAAGTATATATTTAATCAATTCATGTGTACTTATTTATGAAATTGAAATTCGTCACTCTTCCAAATTTTATATAAAATTCATTATTATACATTAGTAATGCATGAAATACATCATCTAGAACCAATGACATTCAACCACGTGTAATTAGAATATATTATTTTTTTGATTTTTTTCTTTTGTTTTACAGTTTTCTTATAGTTTTCTGTTATGAAGGATGTATTTCATGCATTAATAAAGTATGAAAATGAATTTTATATAATATTTTCGAAAATAACGAATTCTAATTTCAATTTAAGTTGAGAAACTAAAATTATATTTAACTTAAATGTGTTTATTAACCAACAAATATCAACATTTAACTCACAATGTAACATTAGCATAAATATGTCCACGAATTAGAATATGGGCAAAAATTACTTAGTGCATTATAATGCAAGTTGAATTTTCATATTGTGTATCATAAAACATTTAACATTTACTTGTGCTTTATAACAATAACATTAAATCCAATTATATATCTCGTACAAATGTAAAAGAAAAAAAAATTAATTACAAGTGTTCTAACCTTTTAATCCATTCAATATGAAAGTGACACAATAACACAAAAATGACTTGTTATGTCGGTCCAGTTAGTTCTGACTAACAGAGATTTAGACGTCTGACTAACATAGATTAGACGTAAAAAATGCGTGGTAATTTTGTAAATAACTTTAATCTTTCTATTAAATGTAAATTTTGATTTTTAGGTCTGAACCTCTAAGATCAGATGTAAGGTTAGACGTCTATTCGTCAGTGGATCAAACGTAAAAATTAAAATTTACATTTGACGAAAAGGAGTCAGATGTAAAAATCATTAAAAAAAACTTAGAGGCAGCTTCTTTTCCATTTCCTCCCTCACAGAGAGTGCACAAAATCCCTGGAAACAACAACGACAAGAGTTGTGATGCTTATGTTTTCTTATGTTCGTCACATTGAAAAGCGTAATTCCCACTGATTATTTTCTATATTGAGGTAGATATTCTTCGTCTTCTTCCTTGAACTTGGCTTTTGTGTGATGATGTATGAATGTGATCAATTTTATGTTTTGTTTCCTTTGAATTTTTGTTTGTGTGTGAAGATGAATCTTTGGTCTGTGTGTGATGATGAAATATGTATGTATGGGTTGAAATTTTTTGAGTTTTAGATATTTAATATTTTTGATTTGTGTAAAAGAACGAGAAAGAGAAATAGAAGAGGAAGAAGAAGTAGAGAAAGGAGAAAGAGAAGAGAAGTAGAAGAAAAATGCAAAGGAAGAGAAGATGAAGGAGGAAAAAAACTAAAGAAATAAAAAGAATTTGCCTATATTGTTTTTGCAACCGACGTACATCTACGTATATTATAAATGCTTAACGGTAAATTTACATCTATTTATTATTTTGAATAACCCTAAACATACGTCATTACCACTCTAAAATTTGAATTTACAATTTCAAACACGGAAGAAAAAAAGTTATTTTTAGAAAGACCTATCTCACAATAATTGAATATATTAATAGTCTATTTTTTAGGTGTTATTGTTTAAATTTCTTCTTATAAAAAAAATCCTTTTCAATAAAATAATCACTTGTTAACAATTTTTATATGTATAGATCAATTTATTTTAAAAATGCATAGAAATAGACAGAAGGCATAAAACTATTTGTAACTTGAAGTTTTTTATTTCAGAAAAAAAAATTGCAATATGAGGTTTTTTTAGGAATAGTAAGAGTCTATTTGTTTTTGTGTTGAGAACAACAAGAGTTTTTTATGATTTTTTTATAAAAATCTTCCCATAGCAATTTTGTAATGAAGAGTTACTTATTTTTAGGGTCTCACTTTTCCTTTTCTCATTTATTTTACTTACTAATTCTCTATAATTGCGATTACATTCTTCTTTTGAGAAAGTAATTCTTACAATATTAAGGGAATACATCAATTTATACTTATATATAACAGTTATTTTAAAACAAATCATTTTATGATATTTTTCAACACAAAAAAATATAGTAACTCAGGACATGAGCGATTATTATTCATAGCTTTTACCAAAGTTAAAAATTATCCAATTAAATATCAATCATTTATCTTAATAATTGATTATCCCTCCATAAAATGAGGGATAGCGAATATAAAATCATTCAGTTTATAAATTAAATTAAATTATTTTATTTAAATATATCAATTAAGCATTCCAAAAATAATTTTGTTTTTTTTTTTTCATTCAAACTCATCATAAAAGAAAAATATATTTGTAAACCATTATTTTGAATAGATGGGTGGAAATTGGGATTAATGCACATTTCTTTAACCTCTCTAGCAGTGATTGTAACTCAATAAGCAGCTTCAATGTGAGACATGTTCACTTGAAGAGTGACTCTTACAACATTTGATTTCTTGTTTGGTAAGAAAAGGTATATTGTTTGAAATTGACTGAAACACCCATACAATGAAGATGTTGTGCAGATGGGGTGGTATCATCACACGATTTGCATTAAATGTGCATCAACAATGTGTTTAAGAAATTCTCATGAACAACTTCTTGTAAACTTTAATTCTTAAGCCATTTTTATGATTATTGGGATGGTCATCTCATGATTTATTTATAAATGTCTAAATTCAATTTCTATAATTGTTTCGCATTGTAACCTTATTTTACAAAGTAATGTTTCTACAAACACAACATTAACACTTTGAGATTCAAATAATATTTAACGTCTAACCTATTTTAGCATTTATGGTATATGAACCTCAATTATATAGATCATAGTGAGTTTATTTATGGTATATCCTTCTTTAGATTCCAACATGGAGTATAATGATATAATAAATCCTCATTCAATTTGTTACAACTTGATGTCATAATTAAATTAGAGAATCTCCGTAACAATATAAATCTTTGTATGTCATTTTCATTTATGTACACATTTACCACAATTCACAGAAATTAAAACAATAAATTATTCAAACAATTCAATAATTTATGTATGTAAACATCCATATTCAAACTGACCACAAAAAACCACTTGAATATAGACAAGAAACGATATTTTCTACTTAAGAAAAAATAATTTTAGCTAGGCGAGGTATCAAACAAGACACTCTTTAGAGTAATTCATATGATACTCTCACTTATTGACCTAAATGATGCACTCACTTAGAAATTTAGACATTAAATGATACTTTTGCTTAAGCGCGTTTGTCTCTAATACCATATTAATATGTATAAGTCATGAGAATGAAGAATGTGTACAAAATGCATTCAAAAGGTGTTTGGTGAAAACAACTCAAAAAAAGTTTGTTTACTGATTTATTAGAACCTTGTTCAATATATAGAGTATAATGTCTCATCATATAAAAGAGAAAGTAAAACCTAATAAAACAAAATATTTGATAATAATAATAGAAAATCAAATATATAATATCTCTATCAATATCAATAAAAGCAGAAGATATATAATATCTTTATTAGCTGCTTAATGACATCAAATGAAATACTTATTGGATTGACTAAATAATTCTCTCATTTAGTGATTTATAAAAAATCTTTGTTTGATCGTGTCTACTTTCATCAATGGTGTTAAATGAAAAATGAAATCTCACCAAATAACTTAATACTCTCACTTAATGATTTAATTGTTGCCTTTGCTTGAACGCGTTTACTTTTGGGGATTGTGAGAGAAATCACTCATTGAAGTAGCTAATATTATACTTTTCACATAACAACTCAATGAAATCACATGCAGTAACACATAAACACTTAAACAAATGTAACTCCCTTCATTCTTCAAAACATATTCTTTTCATTCAAAAACTGAAAATTATCATACAAAAAATTTAAAATTTTATATGAATTAGAGACTCAAATTTAGACAAATAAACAGATAACCTAGTTCACATGCAAAATGAAGATTTAAGATTCAACATTATCATGAAAAATATTACATGCACAACCAATTGATGTTCCCATATTTCACACACTAGTAGAGAACATCACATGTTCATCCAACATAAGTTCTTTATTTTGTGCATCAATGTGGGAATGTTCTCAATTTTTACATGTAGTTAAAAAATCGTTATAGTCAAATATGTAGTTGAATAGTTTGCGAGTCAACACACATAAGATTAACTTTAAACTCATATGCACTAAAAAAATTTCACTCAGATAAATCCAAAAGACTTCCTGACAAGTTAAATTATATAATCTGTCACAAGATCATTTAAGATTGCAAAAATTATGAAAAGCTTATTTTTTACCAAATAAAAGTTAGTTTTCTCAAAATTTTCATGACAAATTGATATTTTTTTCTTTAAAGTATACTACCTTTTTATAGGCAAGAATACTATTTTATAACTTTTAAAAAAAATATATCCAATTTTTATTTTTATTTAGAAAAAGAAAGAAGGTAAGAATTATAATTTCCTTATTTAGAGCATTTTATACAACTATTTTTTCTTACCTTGTTATATGTTTATTTTTAAAGTGAATATAACTGTTTTATTCAAATATAATTTATTTTCTCTTTAGATTACATAAATTTACTTCAATAATAACAAACATAATTTTAAAAAATGGAGAATGTATTATGTATATTTCTTAATCTACACAAAATTATGTTTAACATCAACTTTGAATATTATTGAATGATTTATGATCAGTCAACACTAAAATTGGTAGGTAAACAAAACACAAAGAAGTATCTAATCAGATAAGTCTATTTGGTTTAAGTACAAAACAATATTACTTTTCTTTACCCACCGGGAACTAACACTGTCAGACAAACAAGATACTTAAACTTGTATAAATTCTAATATGAAAACATTGTTTTATAATTAAAGAATAATGTTAACAAACAAATCATTTTCAACAAACAAATCATAATCGAAAATAGTTCAAAACTATACATCATCTTTACATTGAATTATGTTGGTTTGAAATATGTCTTTTTGTGATGGAAAATGTTAACATCTATCATGGATATATACTGAATTTTGAAACCCTTGAGTGTTCATACATTATCTCTACTCTTGGGGTACAAGAATGACAGATCTGATCTGTAAATCAAAATAAATTAATGAAATTTTTTTAAAAAATAATTGTTTTTGTTGTTTTGTAAGAAGGAAATATTGTTTTTTTTCTTCTTGTAATTGATTTTCATAGTTTGAAAATTATTTAGACCAACAACAATTACAATATTGTAATTGAGATAAATTTCAAATCTAATTATCCAAAAATCCAGTGAGGAACTCAGACATTTAAAAAGAGAGGAGTAATAATGTCAATAGATTTTTTTCAGTAAAAAAAAATTAAAGTAAATTTATCACTAACTATTTATATTAGTATTATGATTTAAAGCAATTATAATTCAAAATCACATTTATTATTATTTCTAACTAATTGATAGTGGATAATAAACATTTTAAATAAAATTCATATTACAAAGTAAGTCCATTAACAACATAGCTAAAATAATAATGTCATATAATTTGCCCATATATTATTGGCTAATTATAACTAAAATATGTTCTTAACAAGTGAAAACGACAAAAAAATAGATTATCCAAAATTTGAATTTCAGTTTATTTTAGAAGATAACCAAATAAACAAAAGAACAACAAGAGTCTAAAAACAAGAGAAGGAGACAAGATGGGTGAATGAAAGAAACTGCATAATATGCAAAATAAATAGAAAGATGAAACTGAAAGAAATGGAGTAAAAAACATGATAAGGATGCAAGTATAGGCTAGCCGGAAAAAAAATGTTGCTTTTAGCATAAACTGTTGAAAGTGTTTTTAACCAAATATGGAGGCAGTATCCATCTAAAACAATGATTTTGGATTAGATGATTTGTTCAGTATAAGTAGCAAATATCTACCATTTACTGTTTTCTTTTTTAACTTTTAGCAAAAGAAACAATGTCCAGATAATATAAAAAAGAGAGAATAAAAAAAATAGATTATTTAAATTATTAAAAAGTAAAAAAAAAATTGTAATAAATTGTTTTAAATAAAATGAAAACTAATTATCTCATGTGTGTAAATTTAGATATGTGAAATATAAATGACCACTATTAATAATAGAATAAAATATGTTGAATGTATAAAATAAAATATAATATAATCTATCATGCAAGTCTATATGATGTAATCTATGTTGCATGAGAATTTGTTTTTCACTACATAATTTATAGATTAGACAAGTCCTTACTACAATAATTTTTGTGAAATATGAAGTCCTATAACCAATTATACAAGAATCATGATCAATTATTTAACTTTTAAATTGTGCAAGCACAGTAACAATGCAAAGGAATAATCTCACAAGACTTGCAAGACTCAGATTTTAACGTTCATCTCCGTACAAATAGTTGGGTACCAAGTATACAGTGTTATAGTATCAAACCAGCAACTGAGAGCAATTTGGAAAATCAGAACCACATCAATCTGACTTTTATCCTATTTTAAGGTTAAAATAATCCTAGGTGGATTCTATATCTTTTTCTTGTTCTGTTCTTTTCTGTGCATTTCCGTTGAACCAAATGGGTAGATCTCTTCAAAGTATATCTAAAGTTTGGTAAATTTGAATTTTTGTTTTACATTGACAAAGAAGTTTGTTGCTTTTTTATTGAGTGAAGCACTGTCGAGGAACTGTTTTTGAGCAAAGAAAGTTTACAATTAATGTAATACTGGGAGGTTAGGATCTGAAAAAAACATAGAATTAATTATGGACATGAAGGGTGTGTGATTAATATAGTGAAGTCGTAAAAAATAATAATATTGTGGTGCATGTTGGGTCGGGTAACAGAGGTTCTGAAAATAAGGGCAAATTGGTGGTGTGGTGGAAGAGTGGCGCCCAAAAGAGAAGGATTTCTCTTTCCTACGCAGCGGTCACGTGCGGTCTGAGGTATTCCCATCGTGCTTTTCGCTTGGTCTCTGCAACACCACCCCACACTCCTCACTCTCTGCTCGCTCGCTGCCTCCACTGAACCACCACCACATCACAAAACAAAACAAATACATTAAATAAATAAAAAAAAAACAATTTTTTTTTCACTGTGTGACACTATCACACTCATTGCATTTCCTTGCCTAAACGAAACCTCAAATCTCAATCAAAGCCTGAATCAACACCCCTCCAACTTTGCTAAATAGGTTCGTACAAAAAACTTGCAGTGGCAGGCTTTCTCTCAGCCGTCTTTACTATTTATAATTAATACCCTTTACCATTATTATTACCTTACACACCACACCATGCATTCTCAATTCTCACCCTCTTCTCTTCTCTTCTCCTCAGATTCTTCTTCTTTTTCAAAATTTTTTTTTCTTTCTCTTTCTCTTTCTCTTTCTCCCACTCGTGCCCTCTCTGTCCACTCCAATAATGACTCTCTTTCTACCTTCATTATCACTCTTTTCAGTTACTGCTTTTTTTCCTTTCGAAATTCAATTCAACTCAAACCCCTTAACACAAGTTTGGATTTTGGGTTAATTATTAGTTTATTAGTATTTTTCTGGGTTCTGGGTGTTTCTTAATTATCCCTTGTCAGAGACCCTATTTACTGCCCCTGCCACAGTCTTTTCGTATGGTATTCACACCTAACCTCATTTGCCGCTTCTTCTTTGTCACTTACCATTACTGTTACTTGTGCCCCCTTCCTTAGTGCATCAACAAGGACTTCTGCTATTACTGCCTGCTACTCCTGCCATTTCTTGTTCTGTCCATTTCACCTTCTCTCTCCCTCTCTCTCCTCTCTCTCACTCTCTCTCCCTCTCTTCCATGGCCACCACTCCCACCCTGCGTTCTTCTTCCGTCCCCTCTCTGCCACCTCCCTCCCCCAAATCCCCGCCGGAGTACCCAGATTTGTATGGGAAGCGCCGTGAGACAGCCAGGGTTCACATGCTCGAGAGGGAAATCACTTTTCTCGAGGTGGGTTTTTCAGTTTTTGCTTCCTTTCAAAATTTCAGTCCCCTCTCTTACACCCTTCTTCTCTAACTTCACTCTTCAGTTTTTGAGAATGTCAAATGGGGGGAGTGTAATGTAATGTGACATGTCTTTCGCAACGATCCGTGGTGACAAATTGGCATGGCATTTCTGTGATTGCTTTGAGCATGAAACAGAGTAATTAATGTGATGATCTCTGCCAGGGTTCGGGAACTGGTTTTAGTTAGGTTATCTGTGAATGTGACTTTTTCTTTAAAAGAATGAGAGAAGGTTTTGAATCTTTTCACAAATTCATTGCCTCTTTCAGTGATGTTCTGCCTTCGAGGTTTTCTAACGGTTTGATCAATAATTTTCCTCCTTTACTGTGGCTAATGTGAGGTGTAGCTAACCTTACCAATTTACACAAAAATGCTGTTTTGGCTAGTGGAATCTTTTGGCTGTGGATGCTGATTGATTGTTGGGAAACAATAATGAAAGATGAAATGGGTGGTTTCAAAGCATTTTTGTGTAATTATTTGTCCCCCTTCCCCTCTCAGTGGTTAGATGTGGTGTTAGAATAGTATTAGCAACTTGTAACATTATGACACCATGAGTGTACAGTCAAACCTGCCAACTTCGGTTGATTTTGTGCAGTTTCTTTATGGCATCTTTTGGTGATAAAAATCAATTTACTGACAAAAATCTTGCATCTAGCAGGAAGAATTGAAATCTGTTGAGGGCCTTCAACCAGCTTCAAGATGCTGCAAAGAGTATGTTTGCTTGTGGAGTTGCTTGAATGTCATTTAGATTATGAAACTTGAGAAATTTCTCAGGATGATGTTTCAATTATCATAGCTGATTGAATGCCACAATATTGCAGGGTTGCTGATTATGTGATGGCAAACGCAGATCCTCTGTTACCAACGTAAGAACTGCCCTCATCATTTTCATCATTTGTTACTGTTTCAAAGAGATCATAATTCTTATATGCCTTCTTTTCTTTCTAGCAGAACCAAGAAGAACAGCCGGTCATGCCGCTTCTGGAAGTGGCTCTGGTACCACTTTTTGATGCCGTTACTTTATGTGGATAACAACCTTATCAGTAGAAGTGTTTGGTTTCAGTGCAAATAGATTAAAAACAAGTTTTATACAAATATAATGATTATATCAAGTACAATACTAGCTGCCTTTTTATACTAATTGATTAGTAGGACTTTTGCATTTCTTGATATCTATCTGATGCAATACTGTTTAGTTTGTTTTCCCACAACTTCCATTATTTGTTGTAAGGAATGAATGACCAGAAAGACGTTAAACATCAGTCTCAAGCACCCTTTCTGAAGACTGATTTAGTTTTAACGAACACACTTGTGTTGTTCCTAATTTTTAGGATTATGTCATGTTATTTTGTATTCTCTCTATTCTCTGCATCAAACAAAACTCGTATGAATGTAGCTGAATTATGCATTCTGCTAACTGAGCTGAGATAAACCGAAGTTGCCATCAGAAAATGATTGATGGTTGATAAGCTGGTTAAATTTCATTTATCGAAGCAGCACAGCCTTTCATAGTAAGCCTACTTGATAAGTAATCATGATTCATGAATAACACAAGTAACCTGTTTATGTGCAGTGGCATGCCCTGTTTTAACCTCTCTTGGATCTGCTGCTGCTGTTGCTGCTGTGAAGGATTATCTTTACCACTAAAATTGCCACGCTGCTGTTGTGACTGCAAACCATGCAGTTGCAGTTGCAGTTGTCTTCCATCCATCAAATGCTGCTCCTTACCAAAGTGGAGCTGTTGCTGCTCTTGCCCCAAATCATATTTCTGTAAAGAGAGCTGTGGTTTTGGAAATTGTTGTACTCTCCCACGTAGTTGCAATTTTGGGTGTCCAACTTGTCCATCTTGCCCCTCTTGCTGCAGTTGCAAATGCACCTGCACATGCTCTTGCCCAAGCTGTCCGAAGGTAAGCTCATGTTGCTGTTGTACAAAGTCATGTTGGAGACCATGTTGTTTATGTTGCTAGTATATTCTTTCCAAAAGGAAAAAAAAAATCTGAAGCTTTTGTTATCAAAATTGCATTCATAATAGCTAGAGTATAAATTTTGGAAATATAAAGGGTTATAAATGTTGTAAGTTAGATTATGCACTATATGGATACTCCAAGCAAATGTAGTAGCTCCGTTTGTAATCGTGGGTCAGATAAGTTCGACCCTTTGCTGTTGTCAATCTCCAATGTTGCGCGAGTGAAATGAAAGACCCAAATAGTAGAAAATGTCTATCGATTACGATTGCATGCTTTGATCAGCTTAATCAATGTTTGTTCCATTGTTTTAAATGCAGAAAATTGTTATAATATTAATCTCTCAGTTTTAATGAACCTTGATGACTAAGCTAAAGGTAGTTGAGCTCTTATTCCATGGTGTAACGCCCTGTAAGCCTCCTGAAAACACGATAAGGATAAAGCGTTTTATCTCCGAAAACAGAAAAGAAAAAGTGTTTTCTTTTTTGTCTTATTGATTTTTTTCCTCCAAGTTTCAATCCCTGTGGTCCTACCAGAAAGTTGATGATCGACTAAATAATCAAATGGCACGGCAGGAAAATAAGTGATTGCTGTGAACTACCTTTTTCTGCATAACTGACAGAGGACACAGGACACAGGAAATGTCTTTTCATTTGGTACACCGATTAGTAGCCATTCATGGCCGAGATCGTTTGGAATAAGACCCTTCGAAATAACTAGTAATTAGTAATTCAGAGGAAGCGTTAACTTTGAAATGACCGTGTGTAGTATGTACTGCGGTAGAACATGCCACCACCTTTAACTGCAGGCCTGTACCAAACAGGAAGAAAAAAAAAAATGCATCAATTGCACATGGGTGCTCAGGAGCGCAAAATTGTCCGTGATCTGTTTCCATATTTGTGAAATCGTTCATCAGATCCCGGGATCAGTGAAAAACTCAAAATATGGCCTCTGTCTTTTTTACTTTACCTCTGTTTCAGTTTCAATGCTTCCAATTACTAAAGCTTTGGTAAAAACATATAAACACTTAAGGAGGGAATTTACAACAAGTGATGAGGTGGTTAACGACTGTGTTGTTGCCATAGCTTGTAGAATAGGTTATTACAACAAGTTGTGCAGTCAGGAGTGATGAGTGATGATGGCAACAGCAATGTGCCTAAAGACTGGTAAAGTCATGCATGCAGCTTCTTTGCTTTAAACTCTACACCCTATGGCCTACTGCTGTTGGGCTATAGATGATGATAATAATAACAGTGAACAGTCACAATAAAACCTCAAAAATATGTCCATGTGAAAGCAACCGGGCTCCTAACTTGGTGTTCTTCATTGCTCCACATGATGCTACCAAATGCAGAAGCAGCCGAATCATTAACACTCCTATTCGACACAAAACTCACCGTGTACGTTTGTCGTTCCCCTACTTCTGTGAACGAAACCCTGTTAGGATTCACCGTTATCTCCACGGAGGACGGCGCGCTAACGGCCACGTCATACACAGATGGCGCCTCCCCCACGTTGGTCAACGTGCGCGTGTACCGTACAACCTTATTGGTTCCGAAAACAACCGAGAAAGATGGATAATTAAGGTCACCCGGGTCGGCAAATTTTGTGGAACAATTGGCGTCAGGATGCTTAACCACGAGTCTGAGATGGTCGAGGGAGTAGTTGAGGGAGCACAAAAACGCAATGTAGTCCTGTGTGGAGGCATCATAAACAAGGCCAGGAGATAGGGCCTTTTGTGGGTTCACATGACCGGCCCCATAGGCCCATGGCGTGGAGAGGGCTTCTTCTCCCGTTGCATCACGCAGAGGAGACTCTGTGTTGTCGTGGGTATAAGCCGTTGTCATGAGTGCAGATTTTATGGCACTTGGACTCCAATCTGGATGCGCTGCTTTCAACAGCGCAGCCAACCCACTTATGTGAGGACAAGACATGGAAGTACCGGACATGATGTTGAACCGCGTTTTGCGAGTGTCTTCGGACCCAGATGGCCCAACAGCACCGGACCAACCTGCTAAGATGTTCACTCCAGGCCCAATAACATCCGGTTTTAGTATCTGGGCCGTCACACCATTGGGCCCGCGAGAGCTAAAAGCCGCCACTACAGGAGACGGCCTCACGTTCAACACGGTCCCACCGAAGCTCAGAACAGCGGTTGGATTAGGATCCATCGACGCATACTCTCTGATCTCATCACCCTCGTTTTCCCCCACTGCCACGGCGGCCACAAGGTGACTGTCCGCCACCAGTCCCTCGCCGCTCATCGCTGTGTTCGCGAGTATCATCCCCACCCCGCCCGCGTCGCGCACAACTGTGCCCTTCTCTACGCGCGCGTTAAGCCCCCTGTCACAAACCACCACCTTCCCGCGCACTGTCTCCGGGTCCAGTGAGCCAGGCATGCAAATGCTGCTCGAAGAGTTCGACCGGTCGCTGAAATAAACCAAACCAACCGGTTCGTCTCCCATACCTTCACCACTGTATAGCGAAACGCCGGCAAAGCGTTTCCCGTTCCCGAGAGTAGCGTACGCCGGGAAATCACGGTCCAGTGTGCCGGCTCCGACGGTCATGATCCAAGGAGCAACATTAGCAACAGAACCGCTTCGAGGTCCAGTATTCCCTGCGGAACAAGAAACGAATATTCCTCTCTCCACTGCCGCAAAGGCTCCAATAGCGATGGCATCGAAGTAGTAAGGAACGGAGGAGGAGCCGCCAAGGGAGAGAGAGAGGACATCCACTCCGTCCTGGATTGCCTGATCCATTCCGGCGAGAATGTCGGAGGCGAAACAGCCGTCAGTCCAGCAGACTTTGTAGGCCGCCACGCGCGCCTGCGGCGCCATCCCGCGTGCGGTGCCGGTGGCATAACCAAGCAGCGTGGCGTTGGAGACAACGGAGCCTGCTGCCGTAGAGGCTGTGTGCGTGCCGTGGCCGTCACCGTCACGGGGCGAAGCAAGGTCTCTCGGCTTTCTGGACTTAGCAGAAGCCATTTGGTAGCCCTTGGAGAAACTGCGAGCGCCGATAAGTTTGTTGTTACAAAGAGAAGGGTCGAAGTCAGGTGCGGAGTCGCAGGTACCCCGCCAGCGCGTGGGGATTTGGGGCATTTGGGAATCATCAAAGCTTTGGGATTCTGGCCAGACGCCAGTGTCAAGGACCCCAATAACGACGTTGTGTGATGCCTGGTGGAGGTCCTCCCAAAACCCAGAATGGGCCTGGAGGCCCAGGAACTCAGGGGTGCGTGTAGTGTGTAGCTTGTAGAGCGTGTCTTCATATACACCCAAAACCGAATCAGAAGTTCGGAGCGCGTGGAGTTGTTGAGGGTCGAGCGTGGCAGCAAAGCCGTTGTAAACAGAGGTGTAGGCATAAAGGAGAGAGTGTGGAGAAGAAGAGAGCATGGAAGTGTACCAGTCAAAGTGCGTGGGGTGCACGCTAGGATCGTGGCGCTCTTTCATGTGTACTATGTAACTCTTTCTGGCACTCACCGGCGTGAGTTGGAGGCCGAGGAGAAGAGGTAGAAGAAGAGACAGAGAGAAGAAAGCCGAGAATGATTCCATCACTTGCTGTTCCTTTTGCTTAATCACACCATTAGAGTGCAATGTCTCTTCTGAGTTTTCTTTTATAACCAAACATTTCATCATTTCTTCTGTTTAAAAATCCCGGGCTTTTCAGTTTTCCCAACGGTTTTGCCCCTTCCACCATCATCAAATCAAATTCTCTTTTTTTATTAACCATTCCTCTTTGCTTTGGCTTAATTTACACATCACAAGTTTATTCACTGCACTATGACACTTAGTTTTTTTATCATTTTGAATTATTATTTCTATTTTTTATTTTAACACATACCATAATCAATATATGTCTAATATATTTTAGGTAAAGAAAAATTCTTGATTTTTTTTCATACTAATTTGTTTAAAAGATCTTTTAAACTATACACAAGTTAAATTTAATTTAATAAAATTTGTGAGAATATTGGTAGAAAAGGATCTTGTTACCAGCCATGTCATTCACTAATTTTGGACTATGAGTTGAGTTTGTGAAGGATGTAGATTTGGAGAAGATATTCTTGTCTTCATCAAACCACAAATATGCATGTATATATATATATATATATATATGTGAGGACATGAATTTAACAGCTGTAAACACGTCACTCTTCGCAACTTTTCAATATTTGCTGTCCAAGAGGGTGTTTTATTTTACTTTAAATAAATTAGCTAAGTTAAATTATGTAAGTAAGTCTTAATCTAATTTTTATTAATGGCTTTTGGGTTAGAATGGAATCATCAACAACAACAACAAAATATTTAAGGTTCAATACTCGTACACTTTTATATATTAATGAAATTTTTTTAGTTTTATTCAATACAAAACTTTGTAACTCGCAAGATTCTCTACACTTCATTTCAGTATGTCATGGTACAAATCCCCATAATAGAATGTGAGTGGTAATGAGTTATTTCAGAATTATAGAACTATACTGTGTGGGAATGAATTTCAATGAAGGAATCTTGGGTATGTAGAGGTTGAATAAAATGTTTATTTTCTTTTTCATTTGTCTTTAAATGTATAATTTGACGTTTCATTCCAAAGTGAAGAGTAATATTTAATAAGAGAATCCCATGTTTTTGTGCAGATAATGTAGTATTTTCTCTCCCTTCTTCTTGTCCTATCCATTCACGGACTTGGTAAGCAAAAGCAGCAATATAACAAAGAAACAATTATAAAATCGAAGGCAAACAAAAAGTAGCAACACGACAAGGATGATCGATGATGTGTGTGCATACTTTATTAATTTTCTCCAATAACAAGTTTCCTTGTTAGACAGTGAACATCCCACTCATGTGCTCAACAGTGTACTGGTGCTGGATTCAAGCTGAATATTCTTTTCACAAATATTCATGACAAAAGAAACAAGAAGATAAAAAATCTTTTTTTTTTTGGAGTTTAACATTGAATTGTGTACTTTAGTTTTTGGAAAAAGTGAGACATCAACGATCTTCCCAAAGTTATATGTATACGTTTTCAACGTACTAATGTTTTGGGATTTTTAAATGAAGAGTATAAGTAGAGAAAACAAGGAAGAAGGATAAAATGTATAAAAAAAACAAATTTTAATTTCATGTTCAAGTTAATAAAATAAAATCATATTTAACAATTGTAGACTCAATAATTGTAGATGAGTTATAATGTATTTTTTCTCTATGTATGAAATGTCATAGTTGTTACATGGTTACATGGATGATATATGATGTTGGATTTCCGGATAACTATGTAAGTTGGATCCTTTATGGAAAAAAAAATGTAAATTATTACATTACTTCTCTTCAAATTTCAAGTAGGGATGATAATATGGTAAAGCAAATAAAGGTGTGACTGTCTCATTTTTAAAGTAAAAATACTTTATTCTTTACTTACTCATTAAATATTAAATTTGTGTCTTATCCTCGTGCTCACTGTTAATGACTATGTTCGTATTTATACTTATTTTTTTTATGTTGTTTCAATTACTAATTAAATAATTTTTTTACAAAATAAAATAAAAATCATATCAAATAAAATATGATATAATCAAAAATTCAATATCAAAAATAATCAAGTGTATGTCAAAAAGCTATTTGACTTAATAAAATAATGTATAATCAATACAATACTAATGAGATCTGATTCCAAACATATAAGACATTGACATCAATCTCAACCTAATGTGGGACTTATATAGTGTTCTACTTTCTCATTTTTATCCAATGTGAGACTTATACTAACACTTGGATCTTGACTAATATTTTAAGAGGAGCCAAAATAAAACAATTAAAATTTATATATTTAATTATCGTTACTAAGACAAAGATAATGAATACATAATTTAGGATAACTATAAATATATAAAGAAATAATAATTATTGTCATTTGTTCTTTCATATTCTTGAACTCATCAATAATTGGACCAGAACTAAAATTTTCAGCTCTTTCTTTTCCAATGTAAATAAACAAATTATCAGTAAAAAAATCACCTTCCATATTTGTTCAGCAATCTTGTTTTGATAATCTTCATTACAAAAAAAATATATAATTGGACAATTAAGTCAGTGGTATCATGGTTCAGATGAAAAGGTTGAATTTTTCTTATTTTCATCTTCACACAGTTTTCCTTTTTATCATTTTTAAAATATGAATTTGTTCTTTTATTCTTCACCAATATATATTTTTTAAGTTAAAGACTAAAGAAAAATTTGTCATAAATTGAAATGTAAATACTAAAATAAAAATTCATGATAATCAAGCTACAATTAAAAATCGATTATGAAAAAACAGGTAGTACAATATTTTTTCTTATATATTCGTAAAAATGAATATACAAAAAGTATGTTAGATAAAAAGTAATTTTAATTATTAAATTAATATTTTACTATTATGTAAGACAAAAAAAGTATTTTTTTTCAAGAATGGAAGAGAACATATAAGAAATAAGAGTAGAGACAACGATTATTTTTCTCTTTGAAAAAAATTAGTAAAAGTAAAATATGAGAACAATATGTGAAAAATTCAGGAAACAAATAAAAAATATCTTAATAAATTTTTTTATTTTTTATTATATTTGATTTCAAAATTTTTTATCAATTAATATTTAATATTATGATTTATAAATCAAATTAAAAAAGATTAAATTTAATTTTCTTTGATTCTTGATACACATAATTTAAAAAAGTTTAAATATTATACATAATTTAAAAAGTTTAAATACTATACATAATTTAAAAAGTTTCAAATTTTTTAATTACATAAATTATAAAAGAAATCAAACAACCACGAGTATCTTTTTTGTAGTGCCGTTCACCTTAACGGGACATGTTTACCTGAAATCCTTACGAGAAAAACTTTCGATACAGGAACCTGCACTTGTCTAAGCCGATTTTAATCATCGACTTTGATACCAAGTACGACCTAACAATAATGAAATATTCTTTTGCAAACATAATAAAATTAACTACCAAAAAGAATGCAGAACATAAATTTGTTAGATTACCTGGTAAAAAAAGTGTTGTATTAATTTAAAATAAGAATATGTATAAAAACGGGGATATATATATATATATATATATATATATATATATATATATATATATATATAT
>Ga0099822_1004846_pt1 | contig 17557 bp, 10 predicted proteins | sample CowpeawhiteBW_FD_76839 | JGI IMG/M metagenome (GOLD analysis project Ga0099822, IMG submission 76839) | Root nodule microbial communities of legume samples collected from California USA - Cow pea white BW | ecosystem: Host-associated > Plants > Roots > Nodule | place: USA: California | collected...
AGGGTTTTTGATTGTAATATATAATACACCATTAATGTATTATAGTTTAGATGACAACTCGGGAGTTATATTTTTTTTTTTTTTTTTTCATTTTTTTATACTTGCAAAAAATAGAAGGAAAAAAAGAAAATGACAAAAAATTATTTATACTTAAACTAATTTGTAAAGGACCTTTCATCTTAGTTAATTTGTATTTCATGCATGACTTAATTTTAGCCGTCATTGTATTTTTCTAATATTTTTTATAAATATATATGTAAAATATGTATACCGATTAGTTTTATCGATGTTCCAATGAATGAATTGAGAAGGAAAGATTTGTTATTTTTGGAAGAAAAAGGCTTTGAGGTCTCCTAACTTTAACCTAAACAAGCACTTTACATATTTTTTTGTATAATGTATCGGTTCTCTACAAGATTGTTTTCATACTCTTTCCTTGATTAGTGAAACAGATTCTCTCAACCATCCACATCTATTTTTTCATTTATATGGCATGTTTAATCTTTATAACTAGCTTTCTCTTTTGATCTATTTCCTTTTGCCTATCTACTACTTAAATTTCAGTATTTTTAAATATATCGTAATAGTTAAATAATTTTAATTTTTAATTTAAGTTGTTGATTGTAAGTCTAAAATATAATTTATATATTTAAACAGAGGAACAAATACTAGTTGTTTAATTGTTGAAAACAGAGAATTTGACTTGTGAAAATATTTTTGTATGTTTGTTTTACTTTCACTTATACGTAGTGGAAGGTTCACTTGTTAGTAAAAATAGTATTGTTGTTGTTTTTGACTGTTTTTGGCTTGAAAAAGTGAAAATAAAGTGACATTTCTATCTGTTTGTAAAAAATAAAATTGAAAACAGGGAAACCATACTTGCCTTTGGCAGAGGATTAAGCTTTAGCTAGAGATGCTGTGTCAGCAACATAGTTGTTACTCAAGATCGCTGTATGGATAGTAAGGGGCAATGAGTTTGCATGTGCTTGAATTCAAACCTTTCTGTTTTGTACTTTCAAACTGAATATTATATATGACATTTACTTTTTTGTTGTGATTTGTTTGGTAATCATAATTAGTTTCTTGTGTCTTGTAGTACTCAAACAAAGGTGAAGAGAAGAGGTGGCCCTGGAGGTCTCACCAAACTTTGTGGTGTATCGCCTGAACTTCAGGTCATTGTTGGCCAGCCAGCACTGTCGAGGACCGAGGTTAATAGCAATATATTTTTTGAAATTTGTTTTTGCTTTTTGCATTATGATATGCTCCAGCACTATTTCAAAAATGTAAAATGCATGTGGTTTAGATTGTGAAGCAACTGTGGGCTTACATAAGGAAAAACAATCTTCAAGATCCCAGCAACAAAAGGAAAATAATTTGCAATGAAGAGCTGCGTGTGGTGTTTGAGACCGATTGTACTGATATGTTCAAGATGAACAAGTTGCTAGCTAAACACATTATCCCCCTTGAACCAACCAGTAGGTGTATCTTGGCGATGGTTGTTTTTTTGAATTGTGGTTTAATGTGTTGTTTAAATTCTTCATGTTTGTGGACTTTCAGAAAAGCCTGTTCCAAAGAAGCAGAAGGTAGATGTGGACTCAGGAAAAAGAACTGCTGAACCTACTCCCTCTGTAATAATATCTGATGCACTGGGTAACTTTTTTGGGATTACTGAAAGGGAGATGCTACAGTCTGAGGTTCTGAGACGTATCTGGGAGTACATAAAAGTCAACCGGCTAGAGGTAAACAATGGAGAGATAAAATATGGACCAACTTCGTGCATTGACATTGATGCGTTAAAGTTTAATATGATGATGATGCTGATAATTGCTGATAAGATAATTGATAGGTTTTTTGCTAACTACCACTGAATTTTGAAACAATTACTAGTATTTTGAGACATCATACATTGTGAGTATTTTCTGTTTTACTAAGCATGATTGAATCTAGTATCGAACCTTGAAATTTCAGTCTTTGTATTTGTATAATTTGTTTCTAGTGCTCAAATGTTGGGTGCATTAGTAAGTTTCTGTGCTTTTATTAAGATTGAGCAAAAGCAAGTAGGTCCTCCAGTTTGTAATGGGCAATTGAAGGTAAATATGGTTATTTTAGGAAGGATATAAAAATAGTTTGCTTTTCACACAATTACTTTGAAAAAAACAGTTAAATGATCTGATATTCTGAATAACAAATTATGTGTTATTAACTTTGTTGGGACATAACTTGTTGACTATGTGACGCGAATAACAAATTATGATCTGATATTCCTAGGATCCTATGAATCCTATGGCAATACTGTGTGATGCGAAGCTTCAGGAGATTTTTGGCTGTGAAAGCATTTCAGCATTGGGAATACCTGAAGTTCTGGGCCGTCATCATATTTTTAGGAGTTCATGATGCTGACAGCATTCTATGGTTAGTAGAACTGATTCGCACAGCAGTTTTGTTTTCCAAAACCGTCATATCACTTCTTTTTTTTCCTAACCTCTTTGAATTTTGACTAGACCTCCTTTATGTGAAGCTTCTGTGATATTTGACTGCTTAGTCACTTTTATTCTATGATGTCTCAACATGCTATCTACTTTGCGAGTTGTTGAATCTCCATATCTTTTATGATTGGTTTTTATTCTAGGATACCGTCTCATGGTATCGAACTGGTTCATACTTGTATTTAGCATAGTATAAGTTGATATCATTTTTTTAGTACTTGTGCATGCAATGCAAATTTCACAAAACAATGATTTATCCTAGTAGACAGGGTTTGAAAGTTTTGTTTTCAGTTTGATGGTAACTTTTTGCTTTTCCAAATGATATTTATGCATAGAACTTAATAAAAATCTGCTTTTGGCTGCAGTGACAGATTGCAGGGTGTTAATTCCAGTATAGTTGGAGCTGATCTTGACCTGATGTTGATATGGTTCTGTAATTTGACTGATCAGATTTGTGTTGTTAGTTGATGTTGATAAGTTATTAGCAGAATGAAAATGTAATAGAGACAAGTATTAGTTTGGGAGTGATGTGTTTGTAGGTGTTGCAGTTGTTGTTTGTCTAACTTGGCATTTAGGATAGAATGACCAGTGGGTGGGTATTCTGACACCTGTAAAATTCTCTGACAATAGGAAAGAAAATTATGTACAAGGTATCTTCCTTCAAACACTACTCATGTCATTTATGTGTAGCTAATGAAATGCAGCCTGCCAGATGATGATGTACATACCTATGTTTTTGGAGAAAACTTAGATAACGTTTGTGCTTATGATATCATATCTCAAAGGATATCTCAAAGGAGAGAGCTTAAAATAAGGATAGCCAAGTGCTTTAAAAAGTAAAGTAACATTGCATCTTTACGCTTACCTCATCTAAGTATAGATTTCTAATTATCGGGAAGGGCCCTAAATTGATCGAGTTTGATTTTAAGATCAAACAGATATTTTTTGAAGGATTAAGTATATTTTTAGTTCTTGAACTTTGAAAATTGAAATTCGTCTCTATTTAAAATTTTGATATATTTTGGTCCATAAATTTTGAAAATAAATAAATATAATTTTTTTAATTTAATTATGTTTTTTTTTACATGTCCAAAGTATTTTATGTTAGTATTGAAATTATTTATATCGCTTGACACATTTTCAATTTAATATCAAAGTATTTTATGTTAGTATTAAAATTATTTATATCGCTTAACACATTTTTAATTTAATATCTAATTAATTATCGAAATAAAAATAACTAGACCGAAGAGTCTTCGGTCTCTCATGGTCAATTTAGGGTTCACATAAATTCTAGCCTGATAGATCTAGTTTTGTTAGGTGATGTAAATTGTAATAGTTTGTATCCTTATGTTAGAACAATTTTTTCATATCCTAAGCGGGGTGGGTGCCTTCACTTTCTCCTCCTTTCCTTCTATAACATTGACAATCATGAGAGTTTATAGTCTTGTAGGTAAAGTCTCTACTCCTTATAGATAAGTGTCTTTCATCTCCTGCAAAATACATCTCCATTCACTTTCCTTTGTGCTCCTATTTTTCCTACTGTATCCTAGATAGATTCTATGATTTTACGAACTTGCAATTTCTTTGTTTTTTGACATTACCGAAAATTTCATACTATATCTTGAGGTTTTGTGAGTGTCTCCACTTTTTCCATCATTCCTTTGGTAACCTCAGTCAACATGAGAACTTGTGACCTTGTAGGTTAAGTGTTTTCACTCACTGCAGATAAGTGTTTCTCATCTCCTTCAAAACACACCTTTACTCTCATTTTTTCTCCTATTTTTCCTGTTATATCCCGAGTTCTTTGTTCTTTGTTCTTACTAGTTTACTTACTAGTTTTTTAATTTTATATTATGGAGAAGTTCTTGTTATATCATGAAGGTTTACGTGTACATTCACTTTCTCCATTTTTTCTCTTAGTGATCTTGTAGGTTAAGTCTTCACTTTATATAAATAGTTGTTTTTCCTCTTCTAAAAAAGACTTTTACTCCTCTTCTCTTATTTTTCATATTTTATTTTGGTTTATTCAATTTTACGAACTTAGTTTGGTAATTGTATACTTTTGGATATTGCTGATAAATTTTTATTATATCTTAAAAACTTATGCAACATATTATAAATAAGTTATAAGAACAAATAATCTTATTATTTTAATGTTATGATGTTTTTGATATATACATTCTAACATCAGTTTATTCTGTTTATTTGTATTGTTTCATTAGTGAAAGCATATGCACTTACAGTGCAAATTTGTCTATTTTTAAATTATAATAAAAAAGTGTAATTACAAATAATTATTGCAATAAATATTAAAGTAAAATATTACATTTATATCAAAGTTATAAAAAAAATATACGTAAACTGGTTGTATTTTATTAATTTTATAAAAAAAATTAATTTTTCATTACATTAATAATGTTATAAGTAACTTATTAGAACACTAAAATTAGTTATCTTTACAAGAATACAAATGATAATATATATATATAAACATCTAAAACACAATCTTTGTTAACTAAGGTTATAAAAGTACAAAAGACAAAAAAGAGAAGTGAGTAATGTTTATGATAGATGCTAGGTGGAACCAAAAGTATAAAACTAAGATCTCTCATTCCAATTTGAATCCGAAACCATGTGAGCTATCACATTTACAAATTCATAAACGAGTGAAACACATCCTTAACCAAGTAATATCATTTTTTCAAATTCAAGATGGTTTCAACTCTGAATTCCAATCTGATTTCATATTTTACCTTCATTGTTATTGTATCATAATCCAATTCCAAGTTCAATTCCAAAATCACATTACTTCAAGACTACAATTTTAACCTCACATTTATCAACTTTATCTTGTCAAACTAATCTACTCTCATCATAACACTAATAAATCATCGATCTCAATACATCTTATATATAAGAAGCAACCATAACATATTTGGACACATTCACTAATTCTATTCGATTAACATTTTTAAAACTCAATTTTTCTCACCAACATACATAATAAAACCCTCAATTAACAAAAGTCCCAATTTGTTAGACGAAAACTTCCAATTACAGCCAGAATTAACATGCAATATTATAATTAAATCGGAACATCACACTAATACAAAAAGTTATTAGCTTCCTTTACTTTCAAAGGATCGCTCGAAAACTCTACGAACCCTGAAACGTCTTTGAGCTCGCAAAAACTCTACCTCAACCTAAAGACAGTGAAAAGAAACAATCAGACCGAATCAAACAAACCATTGATTAGCAAGGAGAGAAATCAAAGACACCAAAAACACATGCAACCCAAGAAGAATCACATGCAGGATCCAAAACAAAGTGGGTATCTTTTAAGGCAGAAAATTCGACTTACCCGAAAGAGAATTTTATTCGGTCAGATTCGAAGAGGACTTCGCGACGATCACAACCCTGACCTCTGATCATGAAGATGATGTAATTTGAGTGAGCAAGAGAAGAAAGAAGATAAAGATAGGGAGAAATGATCCCTTTTCAGGAGAAAACTTCTGGACTTTTATTTTAATTAACAGTGACAATGTTTGAGTTCTTTTAAAAAAAACAAATTTATATTTTATTTGTAAGAAGTTTTATATATATATATAGAAATGATCCCTTTAGAAAACTTTTGGACTTTTATTTTAATTAACAGTGAAAATGTTTGAGTTCTTTTAAAAACATACACAGAGACACACACACACAAACACACACATAGAGAGAGAGACACACACACGGTGGCGAATCTCAGTATTGACAGAGGACGCCATGGTCCTCCCATATTTTTTTTTATATTTATATAATTTAATATATAATTTTAAGTACATATTTCAAAATTTTATATTTTTAATATATTTGATATTCTAATAATTATATATATATATATATATATATATATATATATATACACACGAGGAAAAGTCTTTTTTTTTCTACATTTAATTTTTAATTTTACCTTTTAAATAAAAATAGTTAATTTATTAATATTATGTGATTATTTGTTTAATTTAAACATTTTTTTTATTTGATTATTTTTTTAAACTTAACCATTATAAATGAAAATTAATTATAGTAAAATAAAAATTATTTTTATTTAATTTTATAATATAATAATAATAATTATTATAATTTAATTATTTTTTATTATCAAAAATAGTAAATACAATATTTTACTAATTTATATAAAACATTTAAAATTATTCTTTTTGTTCCTATTTTCATTCAAAAGTATCAAATAGTCTTAATTTGATATCGATTTTTGAAAAGATAATGCAATTTTGTCTTTTTTTTGTTAAATTTCTTAAATCAGTAAAAGAGTAATTTAACCAAAATTTTGACAATCCTGAAATATACACCAATGAGATCTGAATCCATCGCGGAACTTGAACACAAATTTTAGGGGGGCCAAATTATATTTGTTATATATAAATTATTTTTTCTAATTAAAAAATTTCAGTTTTTTAGATATTTTTTTTATTCAAAACAAACACTCATGACAATAGAATCCAAACAATATGACAATAAATATATATATGAAAGAGTAACATAAAGTTTATCATCAACAATAATATATTAAGAAAGAGTTACCTTATATGTATTACCAAATTTGAAGACGTTTTCCCGGATCACGTTCTAAAGCATTTTCAAATTCTTTATATGTAACTTTAGGAACCTTAGAGAGTTGTTTTTCGTTTTCTTCAATTTTTGGATTCTCATAAAGTTTCTCAATTTTAGATGACGTAGATGCATTTTTTTCATCTTCATCACAAGTCTTCCTCTTGAAAAAAAAAGAATCAATTCTTTTACTCTTTGCCATAATTTTTTTAATATAAATTTGTCACCTCTCACCTATTTATAAAAAGATAAAATTATGAATACCCCATTAAATCTTAAAAGCAAGACTTAATATTTTAAGAAAACTAATAACTGATTAGCTTCCCTTACCTTATAGTAGAGTACTAATCTTGCTCTCCCTTACACAACTTCAAAACCTAAAATAACTTTAGCTACATAAATAAGAGGTTGATAAACAATTAGAGCATGATTTTATGAGGTTTAAGAGATTGAGATATGCCTAGAGCGTAGAAAAGTCTCATATAAGAATAAAATATATTGTTTCGAAAAAAAAAAGGATAAAAATGAACTTATTCAAAAGAAGAAATTGTTCGGCCCAAAATATTCTTTAACTCCTCAATCTTGTCGTAGTACAATTTGATTTTGAAAATAATAAAAAATTGATGGTAAAAATTGAGATGGAAATAAGAGAAGAAAAAGAGATGGAGACATAAAAAAGATAGAAGCCAAATGAAAAAGTATAAAAAAATATAATAGAGAGAAAAAACATAATTGTTAAATTTAAAAAAAAACTTTTTCAAACTAAATTAATATAAATAAAGTAATAATATATAAATATATTTTTTCAAAATATATAAAAAATAAAATAAAATAAAAATCATTGAAATTAATATAAATATAGTAAAAATATATAAATATTATTTTTTAAATATATAAAAAATAAAGTAAAAAAAAATCAACGGGGGAGCTATGGCTCCCTTCTGTCATGTCTATGTTCCGCCAGTGCCATCAACATAAGACAATAAGACATTGACATCACTTTCAACTAAAAACCTTAAGACAATGAATTTATGGGTCTTCATCCTTATATAGTGTTCTATTCTCTCATTTATAGCCAATGTGGGACTTAGACTCACACTTGAATTCCTAACAATCTTCTCCTTAAGGGCGAGTCCCTTCAACCACATTGGTATGCTCCCCCTTCATCGGAAGCATTCCCAATCACGAGTATCCCTTCTCGTACCGCCGTTCATCTTTAACGGGACACACTTACCTCGAACCCTTGTCAGGAAGACTTTCTATACAGAGACTTTCACTTTTCTAAGCCGGTTTTAACCATCAACTCTGATACCACTTGTTTGGTCTATAGGTCGATGATCTTTATTAACGATGATAAATAGTTCTACTCTCTCATTTCTAACTAATGTGGAATTCCTCACAATATATATTTAAAACACAATCTTTATTAATTAAGGTTATAAAAGTATATAAGACAAAATCGAAAAGAAAAGTGAGCATTGTTTACGATGGATGCTAGGTGGAACCAAAATTTTGGATTTTTATTTATTTTTTATATCTGAATTGCTGTCATTTGACTTTTCCTTTCAAATTTGTGAACATGTTTACTTTATGTCTATATTTTAATAGTAACAAGAAGTAAAACAACCCTATACCGAATTCTTTGAATGTCACCATTCTTTAGTCGATTCATAGTTGTCATGATGTATATGAGGTGAATTCAATAAAGTCTTGAACTTAGGAATAATCTATCAATTGAATAAGAATTTTAAATCAAGATTTTTATACAAGAACCAGCATAAATTTTAATGAAAGATGTAGAAATAAAAAAAAAAAAATGTTTAATTAAAAAGTACACAATGAAAATGTTTGAATAAGAACACATTATATTTAGTATCCTAAAGACAAGTATAAAAACAATTCATTACTTGAAGTAACTTTTCAATATAAGGATATAAGCTAGGATCATCTAAGATACTCAAATTCTCATCAAATTCATTAATTTTATTTAACTCAAGTATGAGGAATAGGTCTTTATTAGCGAGGAAATGAAAAGATTTAAAAGGAAAAACAACTAAAGAGGAATTAAAGAAAAAACAAATGAATGAAAGTATAAATTACTTAGCTTAATTCTACAAACATGGAGGTGAGGTAAAAGTTAAAAGGAAATTGCAACTCGTAATTATACATTTCAAGAACATTCTTTCACATTTTCTAAGGAGTTTTCGAGAGATCTCATATTATTAACTTATAATATATATTGATGAAAATATTATTTTACTAAGTTGTATTTTAAAAATTAAGTTAAATTTAAAATTTAATTTTTGAAAATAGTATTAAAGTCATTCAAAATCTATTTTAATAAAATTAGCAGATCTATCGTACTACCAACAATATAAAGTTCTTATATTTTTACATTTAACTTCCTTAATTTATTAATTCTTTTTTAATTTTTTTTATATATCTTCTCTTAAGTTCATTTACTTGCTTTTCACTCTAACTCCATTTTTTTCTTTAAATATTTTATAATGCTTTTCAATATAAAATTATTCACATTATTTTATTTTTTCAAATATGAATAACAAAATGAGATACTCTTAACTTCTTGAATCTAGTTAATTTAATTATAAATAATATAATAATATCACACACTCTTTCATACAAAATGACTACTTAAGTTCCTAATACACTTTTTAGTATTTTTGTACTATTTTATAATTTATCACTCCATCTTACGTATATTTTACTTTGAAATTTAAAACTCTTTCATAATACTGTTTTCAAGAGTTGTCTCGAAAGATTAAAGGAAATAAATATATTTAAATTGTCATCTTAACTCTTAAGCAATATGTTACTTTCATTATCACAAAAACATCCATATACAGTAAAATAAAATAGATAACATTTGATTTAAAATAATAAACGAATTTAATTTTTTTACTAAACACCAGTTCTTATAAATTAATTAAAATTTTTCGAGGCTATTAGATATACCAAAATACATATTTATTACTTAAGCATCCATATACAAGAAGATAAAATAGATACACCTTTAATTTAAAATAATAAACGAATTGAATTTGTCTGCTAAAGAACAGTACCTATAAACTAAACAAACTTTACTCTCATTCATTTATTATACGTGCTTTCACACCTTTATTCTTTATTTCTATTAATGTTTCTCTACGAACTTAGTTGAAGTCACGAAGTGACATTTAAGAATTCCCAGAATATAGGTTAGAAATTCACAGTTACAAATAATAACTATTTAACAAGCAGAGAATAATTGTATTTGCAATTGGTTGATTTAATTATATAGGTGATTAGTTATTGGCTATTTAATCTCCTATGTATCATAAATTAATATATTACTACATTAAGCATATATTACTTACACTATAAAAAAATAAAATTATTAATAGGCTCTGACATTTTACTTTTAATATTTTTTTAACATGTTAATCAATTATCTCTTATTTATTTATGTTAATAACAAAAATCAAATAAAAATATTAAAAATATACATTAGAACGGAATTTTTAAAAATAATACAAGAAAAATGACAATAATGAAAAATAAAAAACAAAAGCAATTATAGATAATACTACACAATATCAACTTTTTAAATTAATGAATTTTTGTGACGTTTGATTGTTTGTGAGGTCCACACGCATTTACGTGGGTAGCTGTAAAACTCTTCTCTTAGGCTATAAACAATAAATACATATAGAGTGATAGACAGCGTAGAAATACCATTACTTTTCAACCACTTTTCACCAAATCTCATCATACTTTTTTCTTTTCATCTCTCTTCTATTATTAGATTCTTAACCTTATCATCCATGTTAGAATGATCAAGTGGTGGGGTTGAAAACTACAGTGAAAAATATGACTAATAAGATATTGAAATGTGTTTACATAAGAACTCGATTCTCTGACTGATAATTTGGAGTAGAAATAAGGTTAATTGATGGGATAAAAAAAAGAATAGAAGAAATTGTTGAATTAATTTTTTTCACCCAAATTATAAATAACATTACACGTGAAGCATAAATTAGGTGAAATTTTTTTCTAATTTTTTATTTATTTTAACTCTATTTCTTTTGTCTCTGCTGAAAGAAACAAGATAAGTGTCACTCACGACCATGCTTTCCATGATCTTTTTTCTTTTTCTATAAATAGGGTTTCAAACAAGTTGTTTCTCACATGTTACTTTCCTCTTAGATTTCACTGTGTCTTGTTGAATTCTACTTTTGGCCACAATGGCTTGTTCACCTTCTCTACACATAGCAATCCTCCCATGGTTTGCAAAGGAACACATCACACCATTTCTGCAACTCTCCAATAGCCTTGCAGAAAGAGGACACAAAATCTCTTTCTTCATCCCAAAGCACACACATGCATCCTTCCAACACTTCAATCACCACCCTAATCTCATCTCCTTTATCCCAATCTGTGTCCCTCAGAATCATCATCATCATGGCCTTCCCCATGTTGCTGAAGTTCCTTCTTGCACTGTCTCATTTTTTATGACTCCAATGCTCCTATGTGAGAAGGACATTGAAGTCCACCTGCTTGAGTTAAAGCCAAACGTTGTGTTCTTTGATCATGCATATTGGGTGCCAAAACCACGCTTAACTCAATGCTTAAAAATCAAGTCTTTAGTTTATCACGTTATAAGCTCTTCCTCATTGACTTTTGAATCATCATATTCACACCCTTTATCTAAAGGGCACTGCTGCAACATTGATGAACATCATCAACTGTTGCATGAACCAAAACTCCTTGCTGGATCAGGAAAACTTGATCATGGTAAAGCCATTGTTCACACTGAACGTTGTACTAACAGTATTCTAACTCAGTCTTATGCAACAGGACTCAAAGGTAGTACAGTGATTGAAGGAGCTTATGTTGATTATTATCATAGGAGGCATGTGTTGCTTGAAGGGCATGTTACTGTACCGAAAGAAGCAACTTGCCTTGTTGATGAAAATTGGGCTAAATGGCTTGGAAGTTTTGAAGCTGGCAGTGTGGTTTATTGTTCCTTTGGTAGTGAGTGCACATTGGAACCATGTCAGTTTCAGGAAGTGGTGTTGGGGCTTGAGCTATCAGGTATGCCTTTTGTTGCAGCTCTTAAACACCCTAAGGGTTTTGAGTGTGTGGAATCAGCACTTCCAAAAGGGTTTAAAGAGAGAGTTCAAGGAAGAGGGGTTGTGAGTGGTGCATATTTTCCTCACAGGTTCATTTTGGAGCACCCTTCTGTGGGGTGCTTTGTTACCCTTTGCGGACATTCTGTGTCTCTGTCTGATGCACTGGTGAACAAGTGTCAGTTAGTATTGTTGCCAAATCATGGTGAAATGGTGTTCAGTGCAAAGGTGATAGGAAACACCTTGAAGGTTGGAGTGGAAGTGGAGAAGTTGACCACTAAGATGGTTTGTTTACCAAAGAAAGTGTGTTCAAAACTCTGAAATTATGCAAAAGTGATGTTAATCTATGATTGGCTTATCTAAGTTATAAAACAGATAAGACCCTTTATATTGTGCCATTGATCAGTACAACTATTTGATGTTTTTGTGAAATTAGAGTATATATGCATATTTTATTTTTATATTACATGCAATGTATAAATCATAAGTACTTTTTTTTTTATGAAAATGTGTTAAGATTAATGAACAGTAAAATGTTGCTTTCCAGTATTTAATACCATTACATTTTCTACCACTCCATAATAGATCCAATAAGAACATAAATATGTGAGAAACCAACTTCCATTTTTAATTTAACTTTCTCAATGATTTTTCTTTTAGAATCCAAACACAGTTGGAGACCCTTTTTTTTTTTTAATTTATAATTCAAAATACTTTTTTTTTTCCACAGTTTGTTTACTTTTGATGCATACCAATTAATCTCTTTTAAAAAATAACACGAGAGAACTAACACATGAATATAATATAGTGTCTTGTATTATGTCAAAAACCTTTTTACTTCTTTAACTAATATATCTTATTAAATATAGAAAACAACTAAATAAGGTTCAGTACAAGTTCATGCATGACCAGATTCAAACCATATTGCAATGTTCTTTTGTCCTTTCTTTTTCATAATAGCAAGTAATGAACCAGTTCATGTTTGGTTGTGTTTAAGGCCAAATCTTTAATTCTAAAAGGTAAACCAATCCCGTGAACATCCACAGAGTGGATTCACATGACACACCTAAAAGTATGTGAAAGCAATACAAAATATTAATCCAACAACACTCCAAACTTCAGTGTATATAAATTAAGATTTAAGGCAAAACCACAAGTGTAGATTAGACCTAGTTGCTTGGTAAACCTGGTCAAGGAGAATATGGCAGATACTAGTGGCAATGTTCTGGTGCAGTGGCTACTAGCAACCTTGCTCATTGGCATGTTAAGTGGTGCCAAAGCTATTGTTTTATGTGACACAGAGTCAACTAAACTAAGTGCATGCTATGCAGCAGTTACTGGGCAATACCCTCCAAAACCAAGTCAAAAATGCTGTGATGTTGTTAAGCATTCCAATTTGCCTTGCCTTTGCAGATACAAGTCTGTCCTACCAGCATTTGGATTCAACCCCACCAATGCTTTGGCCTTGCCCAGTAAATGTGGTCTGAAAACACCACCGGAGTGTAAAGGTAATAATCTTATGCCAGAGTAGAACTTTTGTTAGCATAAACACAACTTTGACTAGACAGTGTTTCTTGATTAAATCTTCTTCATTTTGCAGTGGTTTGAAGAATTTCTTGAGAATCACAGCCATTTTGAGCACCCTTTAGTCTTTAGTTTGCTTTCATGTGCTGTATTAGTATTGGAGAAGCTTTTAAACTGGCATTTTGGACCCATCAAATAAATGAGTAGTTTATTTTCAATCTCTGCCTTTTTTTCTCATGTTTGCAAGGTGTGTTATGTATCAGTTTCCTATCAAGTCTATAATGGAGTTTGATGCGCTACCACTCAAAATACCAAGCCATGTATCATGCCACTTTAATCTGCAGTCTAATAAAATGTTTGTCTTTTTTTTTTTTCTGAATTCAATGCACAGAAATAAATGGATCAGAACAGAAGTATTTGAATGATTTAAATGACTAGCATGTGGTCACAAAAAGGCAACAATCCAAAACAAGAGATAATGCCAGAACCACTTGCTCATGAACTTAACTAAAAAAAACTATTTTAAACAACAGGATTCATTAACTCAAACGTCTGCAGCTGCTAAAAAGCCGCAACATTCATGTCCAAAAGAAAATATACACTTCTTTGAAGATTCAAGTAAGTTCACACTCCTGTGTGATAATCCAATGACAGTTCCTTCCTTATTACTTACCATATTCCTCATTTGAGCATAAAAAGAACACTGGCAATGAATCCTCATTGCAGCTTCTCATCTTCAAAATTGGATTTAAACGGATCCTCATTTGTGCTCCAACATTCAAGTGCATCACTGATATATACATGATTTGCAGTACTGCTAGCACTGTGACTCGTTATGATGAGGTCCCCCAAAAAATGGTCTCATGTAGGCATCATCAAACCTCCTCCAATAGTGATGTATGGTGAACACAGGACTTTCTATTAACATGGACAAACTTTCCTTTGCGCGGCTAATGTTGGTGGCTGCAGACTCCTCAAGGGATAGCAAAGGTAGATTCAAGTCCTCACTTGGTGGACCTGATTCTTCATTGATGATGTTTTTCCTTGTAGGAGCATGGGGTAGCAGATATCTCATTAATGGTTTTGTGAGAAAACCAAACACCTGCAATGATATTGGAGCCATATCAATTACTTAAAAGTTGGACCAATTCATAAGAATGAACAAACAACGAGTGATCAAAAGGTGGATGACAGCAGATGCAAGAATTGATTTCACTAAGAAAACAGTTGAAAATTAATCTTTTTAGCTCCAACTGAATTATTCTAAGCTGTTATATGTTACTTTCAGGACTGAGGGAATGCCTCAACTCACCAGTGTGCTGAAAAGCACAACAATAATGGTGTTGGTAATCATTGTTGCTTTAAGTGGATCAGAAGTAACTCCAGAATATGTGAACTGCATAAATAACAAAGAGAAAAAATCAATGGCATCAACTTCTCAACGTATTAGTTTGATTGGTAGTTTTACAACTGTGAGAGAAATCTGCATACACAATACAATGGTAAATAATGCCTGGTTGCAATGCTGATAGGATCATCCAACAAAGATGAATCAGAAACTGAAATTCTTGGGATTAACGCTCATTTATTTGATAAAATTTGTGTAGAACTTTGAATTTCATTCATATACCTGTTTGAAAGCCAGAGCAATGGAGACAGCTCCTCTCATTAACCCTGCCCACCAAACGATTATCTGGATGGTTTATCAAACATAAGAAGCCAATAAATAATCATAGATAGTTGCTCAATTAACTTTAAGTATGAGATTATCATACAAAACATGTTTAGTAACCTGCTGTCTGAAAGTGATGTGTGATGCTTGGTCAGAACTAGCACGTGTGTTCGTATAATTGGCAATAGCAGAGAGAGGGAAAACAAATGCAGCACGCCCAAGCAATATCAATAGGATTAAGGAACTGTATATCCCCAGCAAACTTCCGTAACTGCAGTGAGTTAGTGGACAAGAGAATCTTTATTAGAGAGGAATAAGGTTTATCATACTAATGTGATATGTTGCAACATATCTCAAATTATTCTTAAGAAAATTCCAGAAACTCAGATGTTGCAAAACAAATGCTTAAGATCTTGTGTGTCATTATGAAAACGACTTCAAGCAGCAGAAAATAAGGTAGCTAACATGTGGTTTCATTCATAAATCCAATTACTACCGAATATTTCACAAATAGAAGCAGATCATACTTTACAATTAAAAATAATGTTCTCTTGATCATAATCAACTGATAAATACTTGAACATTGTTGAAACAGTGGCTGAAGTCACATTGACTTATCTATGCAGGTAGTGATACCATGCAGCACAAGAAAATGAATTAGACCATAAATTCTGCCTTAATCAGTAGTAAACTCTGGATAAATATAGTTGTTTAGAGTTGTAGACAGGATTAGGACCTTAATTTAGTCATCTTCCACTTCTCAATGTCAAGGGCATCCATGCCCACATATAGGAATATGAAGGTTTCTGCAATAAATGACATTGTTGCAAACACATGCCTGAAGAAGGGAAAAAAAAAAATCAGGAAACCATTTAATCTGGAAATTACTGAAATTTTTGATGGATTAATTTATCCCTACCTGGTTGTGATTCTTGAAGTTTCAGTCACATTATACCATGCATAATGTGACATGAGTATTCCACAAAAGAAAACAGTGATGATTCCACTTAGATCACATAGCTGTAAGAATTTGCCATAAGATAGATAGCCAAAACAAAAAAGGAAGTTATTTCTATATTTCTGGTTTAGTTAATCTTGTAAACAAAAATAGATTGTCTTTAAACACAGATTGAAGGTTTTGGCTAAAGTTTATCTTATCTAAGTTTTACACTACATTTGCTCCTTATAAAGCCCAAATCTCCATTATCTTAGCTACCTACATGCCATTAATACCATTAATATCATCAATGAGAAATCAAAAAGCAGAAAAATTCTATGAGCTTCCTTCCAATACCTCTGCCAACATGTAGGATAGGTATGACATTAATATCATCAATGCAATTTCACGAACACTTGAATGTCTGCATGCATATGCAGAGACAAACTTGTTAACGCGTGCTCAAAATTTCTCTTGAAAAAACCTATGTTTTGAGAAATTTAAGAGAATGATTCATACCTTCCAAAGCATAAGGCTTTCAAGATATATGATGTGAGGAGGCCAGCCTGCATAAATATGAATTTACTTAGAGAAAGTACGTAAGATGAAAAATAAGAGGGTCCCTCTGTTCCTTTGTAGTTTATACTAATTACAAGGACTAAAAATTTGTTCAAAATAAACATGCAATTTGGATCTTACTTGATCATACCTTTCAACTAATCATGATAGGAGACTACAGACATTGAAAAGCACTTTTCAGTTTTATACAGATTCCGTTCCTTCACAATTTCATGCTGACAACCAAATTTTACAATCCCAATGCTCTTTATAAAGTCATGAATTGTGTTAATTAACACAATACATTTACAAGCGTGTTATGTTATGTGAAAGTCAAGCATGGAAACAGCTTGGATATTTCTTCCATAAAAGTCTAACTTAAGAATGAAAACAACATTTTGAATCAAATGTTAATTCGCTGAGACAAACTGAAAGATAAGCTAGACAAAAGTTTTGTATACTTCACTCATGAATGCTCTTTCATGCAACAGTGTAGGTAACATAAGATGCATGTGAAAGAAACACAAGCAACTAACTAAAGAAACTAGGAAGAAATTCATAAAGTCATCTGATCACCCATGAAGAGAATTATCAGGCAAAATTTGCATCCAACTTTTCATTAATGAAACTCACTAGA
>Ga0099822_1004852_pt1 | contig 17546 bp, 10 predicted proteins | sample CowpeawhiteBW_FD_76839 | JGI IMG/M metagenome (GOLD analysis project Ga0099822, IMG submission 76839) | Root nodule microbial communities of legume samples collected from California USA - Cow pea white BW | ecosystem: Host-associated > Plants > Roots > Nodule | place: USA: California | collected...
GTTGGAATTGAAGAAGAATATGATGATTAGAAAGAAACTCAATACATTTATTTTATGATTTCTTGTTATTTTATGTTTTGAACTTTAAATTTGTGGTGTTTTGATATGATTTTATTAGTAATTTAATTTTTAAACATAATATCATTACTTTTTCATTAAAAATATATATGGTGGTATTATACTTTTTTTTACCGCAATATTTCTGCCATAACTCGTTATGGTTTTCATTATAACTTTATAAAGATTTTTCGGATTGCCAATATTTTCCGTTATCCGATATCAATAACACCGGATGACCTACATTATGGTTTGTGTTGATGATATTCTTATCATTGGAAGTTCTCTTAGTCTCATATAGCATATCACTGCCAAATTTCATGCCACTTTTTCTCTAAAACAACTTGGCCAGTGAGATTATTTTCTTGGTCTTGAGGTCAAATACTTATCTAATAAGTTCATCCTTATGACTCAAACCAAGTACATTCGAGACCTTCTTCATAAAACTCACATGGCTGAAGCACATGCTATATATTCTCCTCAAGTCTCTAACTGTAAATTGTCCAACCATGGTGCTAAAGTTTTTTCGGACCCTTCACTATGCAGATTTTTGTTGGTGCTTTGTAGTATGCTACACTGACCAGACCAGGAATCAGTTTTGATGTTAATAAATTTTGCTAGTTTATGGCCAATCCTCTTGATTCTCATTGGGCAGTAGTTAAGCACATCCTAAGGTATCTCAAAGGGACTTTGTTTCATGGTCTTCATTTTAAACCTGCTTTGTTGCATCAACTTGTATCATTAACAACTTTTTGTGGCATCTGACATTGATGATAGAGGCTCTAGTTCTGGCTCAACCATTTTCTTTGGTCCTAATCTAGTCTTCTGGTGGTCTAGAAAACAAGTTATTGCACGTTCCAACATTGATGCTAAAAATAGAAGCCTTGCTCACACTACTACAAAGTTGTCTTGGATTTCAAAACTACTCACAAAACTTCATGTTGCTTACACAGCTCCCACTTTGTATGTGATAATCAGAGTATTCTTTCTATTGCTCATAATCTTGTTTTCCATAATAACACATAACTATGGAGATTGATGTATTTTTTGTATGGGAAAAACTTTTGGCCAAGCAGTTGTACATTGCTCACATTCCAACTCTTTATCAGTGGTCAAATATTCTAATAAAGGCTCTGCCTCCAACTCGTTTTGCTCTTCGTTGTGCCAAACTCAATGTGAAGAATTTTTTACTAGAAAATTATTCTCCTTGAGTTTGGGGAGGGTAGTTAATGTTAGTATACTATAGTTAAATAATTAATAATTAGTATACTATGAAACTTTCTTTGTATTTGTATAATTGTTTTCTATGTAATTGTTCAACCTTGAAAATAAATGACTCAAAAATAAGTCAGTGTACTAAAAAAATCTGTAATGTGAATAATATACAGATTCATTCATTGTTATTTTCAGTCTTTACTCTGTTCCATTTCTCTTAGAATGAAGCTCATTGTTGTTTTATAACTGAGTCGGGTTTAATAATATTAATCTAAATTGTCATTTGGGGCCGTTTTTTTTTATCAAATTCACCTTCCGTACTCGTTTTTGTGCCTCTGTATATAAATAAACTTTTTTTTAAGAATAAATCAATACGTATTTGGTCTGATGTCTGACTATGTTAATTATCTAAATTTCAATCAAAACTATTTTAATAGCTTTTATTTTTTCAGATTCATGATCTATCTAAAATATATTTATTTTGAATAGCTTTTATTTTTGTAGATTCATGATCTATATCAAATAAAATTTTGAATAGCTTTTATCTTTTGATATCTAAAACAAAGATCCACCAAACCAAGCATGCGGTATCTCTAGCGTGTTAGAAAAATATATTTCCAAAAATTATATAGTTGTAAATTTACTAGTTAACAAGCACTGATTTTTTAAAATGAGTATATTAACATAAAGAGAAGAGTTAATCTTATCTACAAAGTTACATGTCAGTCATTCATTTAGACTACATGGTTGTGAATCACACCGAAAAAAAATCAGATAATGTTTACTCAAAACATACCATTATGTTTAAAACTCCTTTTACACAAATCATATATCCAACTTTATATTAATAAAAAATCATTTAACATTTCATTCATATAAACAGAAATAAAATGTAATATTTTAAAAATACATTAAAATAAGATTCAATTAATCCTTTGAAAAAAGTTAACACAGTAATAATAATAACAGAAAGGAGATATTTTAATTTTTAACGCTCTCCCCTTTCTTTCCCCATTTTCCTCTAACCAAACACTATTAATCTGCAGAAACCTTAGACCTACCTGAGGCATCCCAGCAACGTCCCAAATGTCGAGAACATACCTAAAAGCCAACAATCATTCTGCATCGATTTCACCTCAGATAAAGCACAGGCAACAACCATCTGTTTCTTCGAGTCCAGTTTTATACCACTGAATTTTTTCCATGTCCGCTCCTTTCAAAAAATACCCAGTTGGTAATCCAAGTTGTCAATAGGTATCAGAGTGAGAAGACAACCCATAGCCAAACATACCTGTAGATCAGACAAGTGTTAGTCTCTGGTGCTAATACTAAATGCAGTCTTCTGAAAGTCCTCAGTAATTGTACTTGATATGAGAGCATATAATACCACATGTTTAAGAGAGCATACCAAAACCGGTTAGAATATGGAGTAAAAGAAGTGCATTGCTAAGCTGCACAATCTGTCAAGTAACCATTCATGCAGCTTTTCATACCTATAGTTTTGCACCATATGCTCTTAATTTCAGCAAATAAAATATAATCATCAAAATTACACAATCTCCTAGGTTTACTGCTCCTCACTTCCACAAAACCATTAATTAAGAAAGAAATAAATTCCTTGATTTGATTTTTAGTAATAGCAGGTATAACTTACTGCAAAAAAACAATTTTCTTTGGGAACTAAAGCTATAACATGGAAAGTTATTGTTGATACCCTTGTAACTAATTGAGGTTTCATCCACTGAGATCTCAAGACAATCTTTAAAATATATCTCCATCCCCTTTAAATTTGGATGAATCTGTATCAAGACTATCATGTTCAGAAATAGTTAGAGAACACAGACTGACCTTCAAAGTTTCGTTCTTACTTATGCACAGTATGCCTAGACTATCAAACAGCTTGGATGAGCTGAGTAATCTTTCTTGAGGTCTTGACTACTGTATATCTTCCATATTATATGACCAGCCATTTAAGCTGTGATTGACAATTATACCTCATTCTGTACGTCGTTTTGTCGCAAAAGCATTTTATTGGATAGCCTTCACTGAAAATTTCTTGATTTCACTCCTAAGATATTGAAGATATGGGAACACCAAGTCTGCATGAGTTCCATAATAACGTGAGAAGATATCATCTATTCGATTTATGCTTTCCATAGCTGTAGAATCATCCAAGGAAAGTTGGATGGAAGAAAGCTTCACAAGTTCGTAAGCAATAACAATATCATCAGTATCGTATAGCTTTTCCAGAATCTGCAACACAAAAAGGAACCAAATGTTTTAGACCTATCACTTAGAAAAACTTGTAAATTTGATAACAAGACCATATAGGAAATGCATTCATTAACAAGTACTGGAAGTTATATTTCAAGTTATGGAAGAACTCGATCTCCTTTGCAAGAAGGAAAAGACATTTCAATGCCCTTGACATGAGAAGTAACCAATATGCCTTATCTACAAGTCCTGTGAAGTGTTGAGGCACTCAAGTCATAGAAGTGTGGGTAGTCACTTGATATTCAGAATGTCTCTAGAGCGTGATTTACCATTCCTTTGTAAATCTTAAATGGGATACTTGAGTTTGTAGAAGATACACTTCTAGGTGAGTATTTTTCATGTTTCCACAAAACTCGTAATCTTTATTGATCTAAGTGAACGCACGGATGTAGGAAAAAGGTGTGATCACAAATTCTATCTTGTGCTATTTTATTTGTCATGTTATGTATGATTACAGACTTGACTATTATGAAGTGTTTGGTAGATTAGTTAAGTATTTGGTTCTTCTTTCTTAACAACTACTCTCTCCGTCTCTAAACATAAGGCATTGTTAACAAATTCATAATCATTAAAACAGTTAGTTAGTTTAATTAGAATTTTTTTTTTTTTTGTAGTTGTAATATTTTTTAAAAAAATTTTCTAAATAAATTAATTTATGGAGACAGAATAATAGTAATGAATTTTGAATTTATAAAAACTAAACTTAAATTCTCTAATCTTTATAATGGAGAAAAAAGAAAATTCATAACATTTATTATTTTTGAACCAAAATAATAATGTGTGTTTTTGGTAAAAAATAATTAATGTAAGTTCAATAGAAAAAAAAATCAATAGAAAGGGCAAAAAATATCAGAAAAATATGTTACCATTAGGGACAATGGGAGTAGCTTTTATGGGCTGGTTTTCCTCCCAAAACAATAGATAAGCACCCTCCTTAAACGTTAGTTGTTAAGAACCAAACACTTTAATACTTCCGAGTATCATATATCAATCCTTGTGGGACTTAGGCGCCTTATAATACCTAAGTTTGCATCATGGCGAATTTGGTCCATGAATTAAAGAATTTTAGGAATTTAATTTATGTCCTTTCGTCATCTTCCAACTGTATCAATTTATTCAAAATATTTCACTGCAAATGGAATTTGGTTATTAAGGATTCTCACTATGCATGGGCTGAATGGTTAAAAATGCCCAAATCGTAATTGTTAAATTCATGAGTCCAGTTCCTATAAGATGCACACCAATGGGTTCTCATTTTCAATTTCTTGGTTCTGGTGAAATTTTCCCCAACATCAATATAAACAATAACATAATCAACGGAAAACATGTTTCAGCAAGCATACATTTATATCCAGAAGAAGGCTACGGTGGGAGAGGAACTTGTGGTCACCAACCATCATAAAGTAAATTTGAACGTTAGATATAATAGTTTTTGGATTAATGGCTGAAATGTTTTTTGTTTTTCTTTTCTTTCTGTCTGATTTAACAGTGCTACACAACACAATTTAACAGGGCAGTTTTCTGAGTTCCATTCAAAAAATATTTATATTTCTGCCTGGAAAGAATTCTGGATAGCTGATAGGTTCTAGGTATACAGGAAGGGACATAGTAAACCAAAAAGACGTCAAAATCAAATTTCTCCCTCCCCTCACCTTTGATACTAAGCTCAGTAATAAAAAGATTTACCTGGATAGAAGCTTTGCAATGATCAACAGATAGTTGTAGTTCTCCTACTAAACAAAAAGCCTGAGCAATGCTGTCTTCTGCCTGTATGCATCATATCATGAAGGATATAAAAGTTAAACCATCATATTAAAAACATGAGACATTGTTTGTCTACAAGTCCATGCTATTCACCACAGATATACACACTTGAAGTCTAAGAAATCCAGTCATTGAGTGCATGTTTGGATTAGCTTATTTTCTGTTTAAAAAGATTATGTATTTACATAAGTTCTTTCAAATACATATCATATATATCACACAGAAATAATTCCACACCCCTAATGGGGTGTATACATCCTTGGTGGAAGAGAAAGGCAAAAAGAAAAGAGATTAATTAAATGCAATATCAATATGGTTTTAAGACTTTATAGGCTTGATCTTATTTCTCTCATGATTACTATAATTTTGCATTGGTTAACTTCAACGCTTATGAAGTACTTGAACAGTATGGGTATTCCAAAACTATCCAACACACATATGCCTATTAGGAAAAAAAATATAAATATAACTAGCATGGAGGAGTTTTGTAAGTGCAGGAAGCTAAAACTCACCTCTGCAATAAGCTTGTTGTAAGCATGCAAATTTAATCTTAGTGATTGAAGAGATATCAAAGCATCAGAAATAGTAATACTCGAAATTTCTTTTGAAGATATTGCATCCTGCAACCTGTCATTTCCGTATTTCAGGATGTCATTTCCTTATAATGAGATCATGCAGGATTTAAAATGGGAGGATTTATCAAGGTAGCCTCAAATTGGGAACTATTCAAGATTTGCCGTGATTATATTCAGAGTAAAAGGAAAGATGTACTTTAGGACGGGGTTATTAGGAGCCAAATTGAATACCTTTTTATGCATATTACAGCTTCATTGACTGCAGCATGTGAAGACTCCAAATCACAGTAAGAACCACATTTCAAACAGTATCCAGGTTGACCATGAATATGGGCCCCGTTTTGTTTGAAGACATTAAGACATACTTCACAAATGTCATCATTCTTTTCAACCTGAAAGGGTGGAGGATTTTTATAGTGAAAAAATATAGCAAACTTGAAAGGGTGAAAACATGAATCATAATGTCACCTATCCAAGTTTCCTGACCCTTGAGCAACTTACGTAACAGAAGAAAAATGTTTAGTTGCTAAATAAATAATAGTGATTCATTATTTATTATAAAATGGTTTCTGATAGAATCGCCAATCCATAGTATTTTCTAGTAACAGACCCAAAATATGCATGAATCAGAAGACTCGGATATATCAAAATTTAACTGCATATCTGAATTTAACTCCTGGTCAGGTATCAGTTTTTAGAACACTACCCAGTATAAATTGAAGGTGGAGGTAAGCTGCTTGATATTCAGATACAAAAAAGAATTGTTGTTATGCATGAATAAATTTGTTTCTTGTATTCCTCATTCCCTTTATTTGAAGCCTAAATATACTAGGATAGCATTTATTATTAGGTCTATATATGTTGCATTTAGCTTGTACAGATCATCACAAATAATATTCACTTTTTCCATATAATGTAATGCATCTCAACCACAAGAATGGCTTCCATATTGTTTTGTTAAGGAAATTTCTTGAAAATCAAGACACTGTCTGAGGAAAAGCACACAATTTAAACTTCAACAAGATTTATAATGCAAAGAACAATAATAATTCAGTATCAACACGTGTCCATTAAATGGCTTACACGGTCAGTAATAGTGAAGTGCTTGATTTTCTGCTGCTCACAGTCAATTACTCTGCTCTCTAACACTGCGCCAGAACAATTTTGATTGACACAATGGAAGGCATTGAGGACTATGTCAGATACATTGACTACTGAACAACCAATACACTGACAGTGAAACGCATATTCGTCTTTGAGAAAGTTGAGGCGATCTTTGCAATCCCACAACCCAACCTACAAAACAGAACTGTTCATTGAAAATTTGAACAAAAAGCATTCTTAAAACAGACTTGACTGAGATCACTTTGTGTTTTGTTGCTTTCCTTTTGTAGAGGGGAAGGAGAACTTGGACCATGTCAAACAAGTACAATTCCAGACCCAGTAACCAAAGGGTATTTAAGGCCTAACAGTTGTAAACAATGGATTATAGGAATAAAAATATCCTAAAATTTCCATAGTAATTAGAAAAAATATCCCTAGAATCTACACATTCATTTCGGTAGACTTTATTTCCTTTTCTAAGAGAATGTGATTGTAACAAATAGAGGAGTTCAGAATGTAATTATCATGATTGTAATTAATAAGATATTTATTTTCTCCCTCTCATTATTCAAGTCCAAAAACTGTTACTAAAATCACTGGTTAGCCCCCATGCATGGTGTAATGCTACTCAAGTGAGTCTAGAGAGGAGTATAAGTTCATTTGACGGGTACATAATTCCTTTTATCCTTCTCTTCAAGTTGGGAACTGCTTCGTTCTTTCTCCACTATGAGAGGATCTGTGATTACAAGTATCTTCTACTACTAGCGGTTATAATACTAATTGTTGACCAAATTCTTAATTTATAAGTACAAAATAGGTTTATTAGTATAATTATCTAATAGATGTTTCTTTATTGAAACACATGATGATACAAACCAAATACTATATTATTCAAAGCCTCAATTTTGCTTGTACGAGCAAAACTTTCCCCTCAAATTCATAGGAAATTCATGATCCTTCTTTTCGAGAGCCTCTTAAATTAAGTTGTCAATAGCTCGATCCATGAAACCCTTATTCTAATTAAATTAATATTTAGTACAAAGTTTGGTGGACCCTTGTCCTCAATGGCTCAAGCACAAAGGGAATTTGTGTAAGGAGGAATGTTAGAGATGAAAATAAAACTACTCTCAAACAGCTTAAGCTTTAAGGATGTTTGATCACTGAAAATCTTTAAAAAGGAAAATAATAGGGTTAAGTATGTTTTTAGTCCCTGAACTTTGGCCAAAAATTGGAATTCGTTCCTGGTCGAAACTTTGATAAATTTTGGTCCCTAAACCTTAAAAATGAATGAATATAGTCTTTTTAACCCAATTACATTGACTTTTTTCAACATGTGGAATGTGTTTCATGTTAATATTGGAATTGTTTACGCCGTTTGACACATTCTTGGCTCAATATTTACTGAAAAATGCGTTCGAAACCTAAAAAGAAAGTTAACAAAATTGGGTTAAAAGGACTATATTAATTCATTTTTAAAGTTTAGGAATCAAAATTTATCAAAGTTTCGACCAGGGACGAATTCCAATTTTTGACCAAAGTTCAGGGCATACTTAACCCAAAATAATATATACATACTTCAAAAGTTTCAAACAAAAATAACCAGAAGTCTTCAATACAGCTTTTAATTTCCAATACCTGTGGACCATAAGACAGTTCAAGCTGACAACCAGCTGTTACACCATGTGTGGTTCGTAGGTAAAGAGTGCGTGAAAGAAAATATGCATGAGCATTCGGTCGGCAAGAATGGTTAAATAAACTGGCAGCTTTGTAGATAGCTTTACCCACTCTGACCTACGAGAAATAACATATTATAACCGAAAATCACAAAGGATATAATAGTCACTAAGAAAAGATTACTATCACCAGCAATGTCATAATTATAATTATTTGACTAATAATAAATACAGAAAAAGAAAACAAGTGTATCAAAAAAGAAAATGATGCAATAAAAGTCAAGAGTTTAATTTCTACGTATTGCCGGTGTAAATATTTTTGCAGTGTCAACGAATCAAAAATAATCTCAAGCACAACTTTTCAGGCTCTTTTGGAGGATATGATATGATTAGACAAGAACATAATAGGATAATAACATAATTATAGTCATATACAGTATTTCGAGCACACACAATATAACAAATTAAATAATATTAGGATATAACAAATTATATTTAAATGGCAATTATTCTTTAAAGTTACACATACTTTCTTAAAATTGACATTTGATTTAAAATTTTTATAACTACGAAAATTATTAAGACAATGAAATAAACTCTGCAAAATTATATTTTATTTCTATAACTATTTTTTATATTATAAAAAATTCTATAATACTTTAAAATCTTAAAAATATTTAAGTTATTACTATTAATTTAATATTCTAATAAATAATATAATTTAAAAAATATATGTGCCACAGTAATTATATAAATAAAAACATATAACATGTTAAATAAAAATTAGGATGTCTATTATCGTATAAAATAATATTAACAAAATTATAAAAAAAATTATTTCATTTATATATAGTTAATTTTGCTTCAAATTATAAATAAATTATATAAGTTCTGTAAAATTAATATTGTGATGTAAATATTTTTCCTAAAAATATATTTTAATAATAAAAATTATTTTTTATATTTTAATTTCCAATAATAATTTAAATTTATATGTGAATACCATATAAAGAGAGGAGGAGAAAGAGTTTATCCTACCCTCTTAAACTTAACATAGCTCCCCTCTTGGGAAAATAAATATACTACAATGACACAAGATAAAATAAGTGACAAAATAACATTACTGAATCCTGTTGATAAAACAAACATCATATTACAATAGGGTAGCATAGTTATCATATCTATTCTCTCACGTCCTGTTCACCGAACAGACCTTTAAAGAATTAATGGTTATTATAGAAATCAACAAATCCAACGTAGTAATTTGACATTGAAACACAATGTAAATTAAGCAATCAATGCATTAATCTAATTCAATTTTAAAAGACAAGAGGCAAAATGTCTACCTGTTCCACATTACTAGTTGAATGTGCATCAGATTTAAATGGAAATTCTCCAAAATGGCCTGATAGTCCAGGAGCATCTATTGATTTTAAACGAACAATAGTCATGCAATTCACTTTAATTTGAGAGATAATTATGACAACCTGCATTTACAAAGAATTATGGAACCGGAATAATATTATTTTAATGATTCAAATACAAGAAAGCAACAAAATGAATTACATTTTTCAACAAACGCTTCAACGTATTGGAAAAATGATGCCCATCACATGGCATATGATGGTTTTGTAACTTTTGTTATGAATCAAAGAACAAATAGACATATCCACATGTGCATGCATGTACACAGAGGAGTAACAAAACAACCTGTGATATGGAGACTCCGTCTATGGAAAACATAGTTCCACAAGAGTGTTGAAGACAATATAACAATACAATGGCATATATATGTGAATCCAATTTGCTTTCGGATGACATATGTTTGTAACGATGAGAAAGCTCCTGCATGAGAAGAAGCCATAAGCATGCAGCTACTCATAATCAAATGACAACAAAATGAACTGAACTCAAAAACTGCATGCATTTAAAATATACCAGCCTTTCCACAAAGTTTATAATATTATCAGATGTGCTATTCAGCAAAAACCTTGCTAGTATTCGGCCAGCCAAAACTATCTCAGATGGCAGTACCACAGGCCAATGTACACCTCGGCATTCATGTTTATGTTCAGTAATATCCTCAATTTCTTGTTCAGAATCATTGCTTTGGATAACTTCAGAAGCATATTCCCCAAGATCACTGGGCATTTTTTTAAAAGTGACATTTTCTTCTGGGTAAATCCTGAACATTTGCCCACCTGCTCGGATCTGGCATTGGTAGGAACAATACAATGGTATTGAACATGATAAACAAGGAACTCTATCAGCAGGTAGATCATTCAAGCAATAATGGCAATGGGTTTCCCGACATTGCTTTAAAATTATCTGCAATATAAAAAAATATCAAGTTAACTTCCAAAAATAAGTTTGTTTTCCAGCAAAATACAAATATACAAAGAACTGCAAGATAATTTATTTGTTAACCTAAAGAAGCCTGATGATTCATCTTTATAAGTTGAAGCTACTCACAACAAATATCATGCATGTCCAATTATCCCAAAAGCTTAAGATGTTGGGTGAAAACACATGAATGGTTTCATATTAGTATTTACATTTTAAACACATACCTTCATGCAAGAGCCCTTTAAACTTGAAACTTAAATAGTGCACAGGCCCATCCATATATATTGAAATTCAACTTTTATTAGAAGAATAGGGGCAACAAGGATCAAACTGTGGATCACTTGATCATAAAGGCTATATATACCATCTCAAGAATAAAGCTTAAGTCATTAGGTAATGCCACATGGATAGTCTTATATATTCTTTTAACAGTATACTTATGTTCCCAAAAAATAGTGAATATCAGTAAATTCTATATATCATGTAGATTATCAAGTAATAATTCATTTTAATAAAATAGGTGCAAATCAATTTTGAAAACTGAACAGTTGATTGCAGCCAAGAGTCTCCAGTTCTCTGAAAAGGAAATCATGTACTTAAAAGGATGACAACAAAGTTAAAGCCCATTTCATCTGCAATTTAGCCTCTTCTACGAGTGTATCACTCAGTCAGTATAATGTGACATCTGTAAAGAGACAGCTGTCACCAGTTAGTTAGAGTTATTTACAGGTTCTCCTGTATAATTTTTTTTTTTTTTTTGTGTAACAGCATGCAGAAATTGATTTTATTCAATATAACTCAGTTGTTTTGTCTCTTTCACAAAACTCTCCGTATTCTATGACCCCTTGTGCTTCAAATTGAAGCAACCAACACCCAAAACTTGTATAGTTGTGTAAACCACACCTTGCTTGCTATTCCATTTAGACAGCTAAACAGTATGTGGCATGCACACAACTTTCACAATAAAAATAAATAAAGCAGAAAGAAAATTTTCCAAAGAATCTCTTTAGCTGACATCTTACTCTTTCTTTCTCAATTACATGCACACTTATCTAAACTCTATCCGACTTAGCAACTGGAAACGAAAAAACAAAATTTTCCAGTAAAGTTTCCTCCTTTACATCTATTCTATGTGAACATCATTTCACCTCCAAGTAAAGGGAAGAAAGACACCCGGTTTTTTTTCCTAACAGTTCTTTTTGCTTATTGTAGGTCTCATGCACTATCATGTGTATAAAGAAAGCATTTGGAACAATGTTGTCAAACTCAAAAATCGTAAGAGGATCACAAAGGAGATAAAAGGTTGTAACTGAAGAATTGTAACTGGACTTCAGAGTTAAGAGTATATGAAAACTATATTTATAGACCTGTACATGCGTTAAAAATAATATGGACAAGAAAAAGAAGTCATAAATAGTAGTCATAAATAGTAAGATCCAATAGAAAAATTATAGAACAGAACAGTCAGCAATGAAGGAACGATGATGACGACAATAAAGCCAAAGTCGACAATGTTGACGCAAATATCTGAGATGGTGACATGATGTTCAGGAGAGTTGCGACAGTGACATCAACATCAGGGCTGTGATGGCCAAGGACGGAGATGGTGATGAAAATTTTGTCAATGATGAGAGCTTCAATGAAAGTTGATTGGTTCTGTTCTGATTTGCGAATAGGAACCCTAGTGCAAAAGGGTCATCTTTACGAGTTGGGCTTTTCTTCAGGTTGGGTATTTTAGCAAGCTAAAGGGATATTTTAAACACAAACCCTAGCTGCTGAAATGGATTGACACGGTGCATGATCTGCAAATTTTACAAGCAATCACATGATCCCACTATGATCAGCACGTCTCCCATCTACTGTGCCTGTCAGCTCACTGTGTCTCCATTACTTGCATGATCATGTGAGTATACATGCAATTTTGACAACATTAATTAATTTGTAACTATTTAAACAGAATAGGAAACAACAATACAGGTATAGAATGTTGATTGCTTCAACTGAAAGCCAATGGGAAAAATTACAAGTGAATCTAAGTTGAAGGAGGTCATGTATATTTTAGCCAAAAAAATTAATTAAAAAAACTGATTGAGCACTATCCAAAAAAAATGAAGCCATTAACATCACTATAATTGGACTTAATAATAAATTTAATGATAATATACAGAGAATATAGTTGTTTGTTACCATAGCATAAGGTTCTTCGGAATGAACTAAAGAACCTGGTGAAATGACACATGATGAGACCATGCCTCTTCCTTTATCAGGGATGGAGATACACTGTAGCTTTATTTGAGGCATCTCACCTGCCACAATGCACTTTACCATCTTAGTATCTCAGGAAGGGTGAAAAACAAGGTCCTTTCAGTGTATACAAGGATAGCTGACAGGACCCATGAACATGAGAGAAAGGAAAGAAGTTAAAAATAGATAGAGTTGGTTACGGAATTTGTCAAACAGATAGTGTAGAAGGTCATTCATTTTATTTAGTTAGCATTTGAGAACAATGAATTAATTCTGTCCTAAGAAAGGGGAAGACCTTGTAAGGAGAATTATTTTCTTAAGTTACCACATGAGAACTGTGAATTAACAATGTTTAACTTCTAATTTAGTTGTTATTCACGCGTCAATTCTAATTTTGTTGCGTAAAGGTGCTTCCCTTCATTGGGTTATACATGCATGCATTTTTAGTTGGCATATGTAAGTCGTACAGTATCTTGATTGTTAAAGAACATCCCATATCCCTGTTTATTGTATCATACCCATATCAAGAATATAGTTTATGTAGGTGTTTACTCCATAAGTAAATTAGTCTATAACAGAAAGCCTAGCCTATATTATTAGACACTAGGCTAGAGGATACTAGAATCTTCCTATAGAAGTTACTCACACAGTTATACAACAAACCCCGTGCTTATGATCTGACAATTTAGAATGCAAGATGTCACTTTAAGCAAAGTTCAATGATATAAGCATAATGAAACTGCAGTCACAATGCTTGACCAACTAGATAGTTACTAGCATCTACAGCTCAAATTCTAAACAAGGAAAGCTTCTTACCCACAGTATTGCAGTTGTTCTCCTTACGTTGTATCTGTACTATCGCACTTGTGCTTTTGCATTGGTCTAAAAGAATTTTCAGTTCACCTTCTATTTGTCTCTTCCCACCCATTGAAGGTTCCACAATCTTGGCCACATTTAGGTCGCAAATTGCATTTCTATAATTTCCCAATGAAGCATTTGCCTTACCTCTCCTGTACCATGCCTATGGCAAAAATAGTAAATTAATAAAAGAACAACTGAAACTAGAATTTAAGTTCGCAGCCATATTCTTTGCCACAGCAACCTACATCTCACATTCCAAAAAGATCATTTGCACCAAAACAAATATTGATTAATTAGGATGAAAAAACAAACCATGTAAAAACATCACGTTAATGACAGAAATCGTATGACAACTCCAATAAATATTCAGATACCACAATGAGGCAAAGTGCAACGAAAATGCTCTTTTCCTACTAAACTCATTTATGTTCACTTCCACTACACTACAAAGTACTGACTAAAAAGATATTGAAATTTCTTTTTAACCACCAATGAATGACTTGATCTACAAACATTATTGCACATATTACAACAAACCTAGTACAAATGCAAGAACTCAACTTGTTCAATAAAGGTGTATAACTACATAAAAAGAAGTAAACACAGCAAAAACAGGTAACTACTACAGCTGATTTTCACCTTTGAGTAGCTTGGAAAAATTTGAAGAGCTCGAGTGCAATCCCGCAAGCATTCTACTAAAAGACTCATTTTCTGCAGGAAACATACATGCATTAATACTCTATCGTATTATCAAGCCTTTCATTTTTAGAGATTGTGGTTAAGGACTAAGGGCTAAATTTAAAATGGAACTTACATGCAATACAGTAGCCCGATTGATATATAATGTTGCAACAAGATTACTTTTCATATCACCGGTATCTAATGGAGCCTTGCGCAATGCCTATCCATCATATTAGAAGAAGAGCAAGTAACGAATATTTATAAAGAATGACTGCAGTATGTTCAAACAAACTTTAAAAAAGAAGAAAGCTATAAATTTGTTCTGTTTACTTTTATTTTGATAGAGCATGATTAATAAGTTTTCTTCACTTAAACACAACAAAACAAGAATAAAAAATTGGTTCCCAATGTCATATAATAGACTTACACTTTCGCTGATTTAAAAATGTTTTATATTAGGATAAAATAGTAAGAAAAAATGTGACTATTTTAAGACATGTTTTGTTGGATGGGATGGAAAGGAATTGTAACCTTCCCAATCTTGGATAGGTAATCTACACTAGAATGAACAGTCCTCAGGGAACAGAAATTTGATCAGAAGAATGATGGAATTCCATTTTATTCCAAAACAGCCCAAAAAAAAATTGTTTCCTAATATTCAGGCCAGCCAAGCCAATTTAACCCTAAATTTCATAAATTAACTTTTCATGTATTTTTTTAATCAATTATAACATGAAGAATGCTATTAACACATTTCTTACAAACCTTTCTAATACACTCTAATGTCAAGTAAATTTCTTGTGGACCTTACCAGTATAGAAAGTGTACACAAACAGATCCTATATTAACTTCACAAATTGAACGAAGATCAAAAACATCTTCACAGTTTCACCCACTTTTCCTAATGTATATACTTATATGAATGCTAGAGCCCTTTGTTTCTAGAGCAGAAAGCTTATCATTCCCATCTTCATTTATATTTCTACTGTTCAACCCTGTATCATTGGGTCGAACACTTCTTTGATTTCAAATTAATAACTATGAATAGTTATTAACTCCCAGCAAAGAGAAGAGTGCAGCCTATTATGGGGCATTCAATGCATCCCATCGAATGATCATTAACCTTCAATTGAGTTATTCTATTTTACATCTTAGAAAGAAAAGAACTACAACAAAATACTTATCAGTATGGAAATACATTTATACAAAACCTCTACCCCAAGCACACACATGACAGTCATGTAAAATTCAATCCACAATTTGATCTATGGATAACACTGTTGAAGTAACTTGAATGTTGGAACTTGGAAGCAAATAACTTACAAAGTGTAAAGTGTCCAAACCTCATTTGTCATGTTATTAAATTTGCTACCTCCAATTTATGCTTTTTGTTTTTTAATTTATGGCTTCGGGACAATAACTTGCTTCAGGTACCAGTAGTTCCCTTATCATCTGACAATGCTATTTGAGATGCTGCCACGAACAATATGCGGTAGCAAAAGCTCCTATAGTTGCCCAAGTCCGGTATGTGTGTATGCTATCATGTACAGGTGTATTTTTTTTAAAAGTAGAAGTAAAGAACAACCGCGTAATGCACTTCAGAAGCGGATTTTACAAACTAAAAAAAAAAATCCACACTGGTTCGGAAGTTGTTCGATTCCGAACCGTTCTGAACTTGTTTACTAAAGTGGTCAAGTAAAGAACTGATTCGCTAAAGCAGTCCAGTTCATTAAAGATGTTTGACTATGAAAGAACGGCACATTCCAATCACCTACACGAGAGAGAACGGTTGAAGGAAAATATAAATTTCAAAAGAAGAAGAAGAAACCTGAGTATAGCATTCCAAGGCCTTGGCATAATCTGCGTTGGAGAAGCATTCATTACCAAGCTGCTTGGATTTCAAGGCATCTTCCTTATTCTTACCGCACAGACCATACTTTGGATTAGCCAGTTGAGCGATAATCTGGAATCACAGCAATGCGTGGGAACAAAGAAATTAGGGATTATTGGTTGGGAATAGAGAAGGTTTGGTTGGTTTACCTGGTGAAATGGGTCGAAGTGGAGAAAGAAGCGATGAAGAGAAGAGCACGTGCTTTGAAGATCATCGGCATTGCTATCCCCTATCGCTCGCTTCAGGCTTTCTGGAATAGCTGCTTTCAGAGTCTCCATCTTCTGCTACTCACGAACAAGAGTCCCGCTGTTTGACACCGTTATGTTTTCTTACTCTGAGTGCCACATAGGTAATTTTTAGGTTTAATTACTCCTATAGTATTAGTTTAGGGCCTGTATGTCAAATAGGTACCCAGTTTTAAAAAAGTGTCAATTGTATTTTAATTTTTGAGAATTGTTTCAATTAGGTCTCTTTCAGACAGAGTTGATTAACGTTGTTAATCAACGTGCCACGTGTCAATATGTGGTTTTTTTATTTATTTTTTTAAATTATAATTTTTTTTAAATTTTTAAAATTTTTTAAAAAAAAAATTAAAAATGCCACGTGGTATTGTCAGTGCCACGTGGCATTAATGTCACATGTCAGTGTCAGTATCAGATGTCATTGTGTTGCGTTTATGTTTTTTCGTTTCAATTTAGTACTTACTTATATGTATTTTATTCAATTTTGACTTAATAATTTTTAATAATTAAAATATTTTTTTATAAAATTAAAAGTAATTAAGTATAAAAGTTTTACAAAAATTAAGTATTTGATATTTATATTAAAATTTAGTGGTAAAAGTCATTTTTAATAAAAAAA